>Ga0099364_10000022_pt1 | contig 216635 bp, 172 predicted proteins | sample TergutTh196P3_FD_73070 | JGI IMG/M metagenome (GOLD analysis project Ga0099364, IMG submission 73070) | Microcerotermes parvus P3 segment gut microbial communities from Pointe-Noire, Republic of the Congo - Th196 P3 | ecosystem: Host-associated > Arthropoda: Insects > Digestive system > Gut ... | reverse complement strand
GTATCGCCAATGGCCTAAAGTCTTTTCCCGGAGGGTTGCGCCGAATTCCCGCAAAGTTAAAACCTGTTGCCGCTGCTTTCCGCCGAATTCCGGAAAAGCTGAAAACCGCCGCCGCCGCTATTCGCCGTATCCCAGAGAAATTGAAATCCTCTGCAGCTATCCGCCGCGCTCCGGCAAAACCGAAGCTTGTTTCCCGTACTCCGTCTCGTCCCCGTGTTCCGGTAATGCCGAGGGTCCGCGCCTGGTTTGCAACAAAGCCCAAGGCTTTTTTTGCCATGATTTTCCGCAGTATTGCAAATGGCCTAAAGTCTTTTGCCGGAGGGTTGCGCCGAATTCCTGTAAAGTTAAAACTTGTTGCCGCTGCTTTCCGCCGAATTCCCGCAAAGTTAAAACCTGTTACCGCTGCTATTCAGCGCATACCTGCAAAGCTGAAAACCGCCGCCGCCGCTATTCGCCGTATCCCGGAAAAACTGAAATCCGCTGCTGCTATCCGCCGCACTCAGGCAAAACCGAAGCTTGTTTTCCGTACTCCGTCTCGTCCCCGTGTTCCGGTAATGCCGAGAGTCCGCGCCTGGTTCGCTACAAAACCCAAGGCTTTTTTTACCGCGGTTTTCCGCAGTATCGCCAATGGCCTAAAGTCTTTTGCCGGAGGGTTGCGCCGAATTCCCGCAAAGTTAAAACCTGTTGCCGCTGTTTTCCGCCGCATACCGGAAAAGCTGAAAACCGCCGCCGCCGCTATCCGCCGTATCCCGGAAAAACTGAAATCCGCTGCTGCTATCCGCCGCGCTCAGGCAAAACCGAAGCCTGTTTCCCGTACTCCGTCCCGTCCTCCCCGTGTTCCGGTAATGCCAAGGGTTCGCGCCTGGTTTGCAACAAAGCCCAAGGCTTTTTTTGCCGCGGTTTTCCGCAGTATCGCCAATGGCCTAAAGTCTTTTGCCGGAGGGTTGCGCCGAATTCCTGTAAAGTTAAAACTTGTTGCCGTCGCTATCCGCCGCATACCGGAAAAGCTGAAACTTGCGGCAGGAGTCTTATGTTCTATCCCGGCAAAGTTAAAAACCGCAGTCAAAGATTTCCATCGTACTCCCGAAAAACTGAAATCTGCCGCCGGGACTATTCGCCGCGCCTCTCTGGAATCAAAGAACCGCTTCAGGAGATTTCGTCAGAAACCTGCATTGTTATGGCCTGTTGTTACTAAATACATAAACAATAAACGGATAGACGTATTTCTCCTCATTGTCGTAATTGTGGTTTTGGCTACGACTGCCGCTAATCAAACTGTCAGGAAAAACAGCAATCTTGACAAACATATTGAACTTGTTGTCTCATGGCAGATTGTAGATTTGTTCGGCAGAGATATCATCAGTTCGCTCGTTCAGGAATTCGAAGAAAAAAATCCCGGTTTACGAATTCGAATTAACAGTCGTACCGATCAAACCGGCGTGCGTGCTGATATGGTTGACGCTAATACACCGGATGATATTGCAGATATTTTATTTTTTGATGATGGTGAATACAGCCGTTTAATGATTGATTCCGCTCTTGCTCCGCTTGCATCATATATCGACAATGAAGAACAATCGGAACAATGGGCGCTGCAACTGGTATCATTTTTGGATATTTTTTTCTATAACATTGACATACTGCAGGAGGCTAATTCCGACAGACCTCCCAGAACCCGCACCGAATTCCTTAATGCCGCAAGGGCTGTTGCAAGACAGGGGATCGCTCCGCTTGCGCTCGGCCTGGATCTGTCAGACCCTCTGGCACTGCGGCGGGATATATATCCCTGGATCTGGGCAGCCGGAGGTGAATTGTTCAACGAAAACGGAACACTTACCCGTATTGCTGCGGATTCCATTGATTTTATTAGCCGGTTAAGCAGCGAGGGGCTTTTAGCACCGGAAAGTCTGTCAAAAACCGGAACACAGAGAATAGAAGAGTTTGCAGAAGGTAAAATTGCCATGCTTGCTGCATCGTCAAGAGAAATTATTTTTATACAGCGTACAGCCGGCGATTTAAATTTTGGAATTACCGCAATGCCCGCATTGGTACATGGAAAGAACCGTCTGGGTCTTTCGGGAATATACGCCGGTATTTCCGGCGAAAGCGCACTGCAGGATGAAGCGTGGGCTTTTTTGGCCTTTATTGCAGAAAAAAGCCAGATCCTTGCCGAAGAGCTTGGAGCAGTCCCGGGAGTTACTCCCGGTTTATTTCCCGGTGATTACATCGTCAAAGATACGCTTTATTCAAAAGCATGGGATATTTTTGAGATGGCAGAGATAATTGAGTATCACCCCGTACATTCTGTACCGGAAGAGATAGAGCGTGATATTTGGGAGAGACTCACTGAGGCTCTGCAGGATTCTTTGTAAGCTTCCCCCGGTAGACTGCGACATAGTCAAAAAACGATAATACCGAAAAAAGTACAGACACGCCAAAAACGGCAAGAGCCACTATCCTGACAACAGGCTGCAGGTGTTCAGCAGCGTTGAGTCGGGTCAGGCTGACGTACAACAGGGCTATGGCAGCTGCGCCGATGTAAGCAACAGTCTTTATCTTACCGCCCATACGCGCCCCCATTGATATCCCTTTTTTCAGCATCAGGTTACGGATGAGCAAAATACCAAATTCACGGTACAGTACCACGAGAAACAATATTGCCGGGAAAATCCCGTCAATCACAAAGCACAGGAAGCAGGTAATCTGCATGAGGGTGTCGGCAAAAGGGTCAAGGAGCTTGCCAAAATCGCTGCTCTGATTCAACCGGCGTGCCATCATACCGTCAAGCATGTCGGTGATTTCCGAAACGATGAAAATAACCCAAAGCAGCGGTACAAGCCATCGTGCGCTGTCCGTTAAATGCGCTGGCAACAGTTTAGGCAGGGTGTATACGACAAAGAAAACAGGGGCGAGGATAAGTCTTAAAAATGTCAGGCGGTCGGGAATGTTCATGGGTTTTCCCGTTTTTTTTCTGCTTTATCGTGCATCAGGTTCAGCTCGGTAATAATCGCGTCAACGGCGGCCTGTTTTTTGTCAGCAATGCCGGCGGCTTGTGCCTCATTCCGTGCTTTATTGCGAAACTCAGCACATGACAACACCGGTCCTGCGGTAATCCTGACAATGTCTTTACTCACCGCATCGTTCATCATGTCCGTTTCCTGCACATGCAGAACTTCCCCGTTTATGGCAATCAGGCACATATAGTCATATGAACGAAGGTATCCATCAATTTCGCGGACACCCTTTTTTGTTGAAGGATCCCACGGACGGTAACGGGTTCCTGTTGGGAATATCAGCACCAGTTTTCCCTGTGTTTTTAGTTTGTCAAGCTTCTTCATGGCAGCCCGGTTAATGGCGTTACTGCGGATAATCTCTTCCTTGTCATTTTCTGCATCCAGCCCTTCAAGTGAACGGATCGGATAAATAACAACGCGGGTATAGGCGCTGGCAAATGCCGCAACCACCGGATTGTCTTCGTTGAGTTTCATCCCGGCAATGGCAACAACAGCTTTGTTGATTTGTTCGCCCCGGCCGCCTGCCCGCCGAACCAAAAGCGAAAACAGGGTAAGATCCATGTTACTGTAATGTTCTAGCAGTAAAAGGCAGGACTTTCCTGTTTCTGCTTTTGCCAGCAGTTCTTCAAGGTACTCCATGCCGTCTACACCGGAGCCGGGAAGCAAAAGCGCATCCGCCATGCTGTCAACCACAGGAAGAATATCTGCATTGCCTTCCTGATACACATTGTCCGGTGTAATAACGGTTGATACCTTTGCAAGTGACACTGCCTGTTTTATTTGTTCCTTAAACGCTGTTGCTAAAGTATCCATATATTTCTTCAGCTTTCATTATTCTGAAACATCGCCGATAAGTCAAGGTAAGTTGTAAATACGTTGACAACGGTTGTGAAATGGTATATAATTGAGTATTATGAAATATTGTAGCGGCTGCGGCGCTGAATTGATAGATGAAGCTGTTGTATGTATTAAATGCGGAAGATCTGCTGTAACAAATGCAACACCTCAGGTTGCCGGTACAGTTAATACAAACGATGCTCCCAATTTCGGTTTTGCAATTCTGGGTTTTCTTTTTCCGATAGTTGGATTAATTTTATTTCTCGTTTGGAATAATTCCAGCCCTAAAAAAGCAAAATCATGCGGTAAGGGTGCGCTTACCGGTTTTATTATCCAAATTGTTTTTTCGGTTATTTATATGATTGCTTTTTTTGGCATAGTAATGAGCGGAATGAATTCTTTTTTATAGAATATTCCGGATGATTCCTTACCAAATTAAGAATTCTTTTTCCAGGAGACGTAAAACCGCTTCGGTAAAGAAATAATCCCCGTAGATAATGGGCACTTCGGTATCATGGGGTTTACCGTGATAAGCGGCTGTCCCTTTGCCGATAATACCATCGGTTTCGGTATTCCAGTCGGCAAAAGTTTTTTCAGCGGTTGTCAGTATTTTAACCGCCGCGTCCCCGTACAGATTTTTCTCAAACTCGCCGGCATGACCTGCAATTTCCAGCAAGCCGCAGGCGCTGATCATCGCGGCAGTTGAATCGTATATAACCGGCTCCGGAGGGGATCGGAAATCAACCAATGGCAGCCAGTCGTTTTGGGCAAAATTGGCAATCACATAATGAGCTATTCTTTTGGCGGCATCCAGAAATTTTCGCTCGCCGGTGTGGCGGTAACTCAGGGCAAAGCCGTACAGAGCCCAGCTCTGACCGCGGCTCCACGATGAGCCGGAAGCAAAACCCTGTCCACCGGGCGTTTCAAGGCAATCACCGGTTTGCGGGGAAAGAATGGCAATGTGATTGCAGCTTCCGTCAGGGCGCAGCAGGCGGTCGATGGCGGTATAGGCATGCTCCATGCCTATCATCTGAAAACGGGGATCGTTAATTTCCCTCGTTGCCCAGTACAATAACGGGATATTCATCAGGCAGTCGATAATTATCCAGCCGGGGCGATCGCCGTTCCAGGCAATAATGTATTTACCGGCTGGGTTGTAACGCCCGGCCAGGATGTTTGCCGCATGGAGAGCACGTCTGCGGGAATCTTTGTTCCCGGTTAAACGGTAATTAGCCACCGAAGTATGCAGCCACATAAAGCCGACATCGTGATGCAGACCCTCAAAGCTCTCCAAAGCAGCATCCAGCCGTATTTCAACTGCTTCTGCGGTTTTTCGGTACAATTCATCTTTTGTGGCATTGTACATCTGCCAGAGCATTCCCGGCCAGAAACCGTTTGTCCACCAGAAAATACCGTCGCTTTTTTCCAGATCGGTATATCGGCCGTTTTCCGGTATGTAGGGTATTGTATGTTGATTACGCGCACACTCAGCCGCAAGTTTTATTTTAAGTTTTTCAAAAATTCCGCCTACCCAATCCCGGACAGAAGCCAATTCTGTGCCCATGTTCAATTCCTTTGATATAGAATTATTGTCACTGTAACTAAAAAAATAAAAAAAGGCAATGGCGCTACTGTATCTGTCACTTTTTAAGACGCAAAACATTCCAGGACGCGGTAGGCAGCCGCGCTTCAAGCCGCTGACCTGCATCCTGTTTACCCGGCGGCAGCGTTACCGGCTGTACAACTTCGCCCTGTGCAGAATTGACTGCTTTCAGGTCGGCATTGCTCATGCTGATATGTTCAATGAAGCGGTAACCTTCAAAACCGTACAAGCCTGCTTCCAGGTCCAGCGCTTCGCCAAGGTTTCTGTTAACCGCAAAAATCGTCAACTCGTTTTTCTCTTCGTTGTGGACTGCAACACTTTCCAGATACGGCACATCGTCAATGTCATTTGCACTGTATTTATCGCAGGTAACGGGACAGTGAAGCACAGTACCCCGGCCAAAAGCGGATGCATGCATGAAAGGATAGAAAATCGTCTGCCGCCATGCTGTGCCGCCTGGTTCGGTCATGATGGGGGCAATAACATTGACAAGCTGGGCAAGGCAGGCAATTTTTACCCGGTCGGCATTTTTCAACAGGGTGATAAGAATACAGCCGACAACCAGGGCATCTTCCATCGTGTAAATATCTTCAAGGATGGGCCGCGCTTCTATCCATCGTTCGATTTTTTGATCCTGCCGGTGAGAATGAAACCAGACATTCCATTCATCAAAAGAAAGGTTTACAATTTTTTTGCTCCTTTTCTTTGCCTTTACCAAATCGCAGATACCCGCTACGGTTTTGATAAACGAATCCATAATCAGGCTTGATGCCAAAAAACGGGGCGTATCATTATCGCTGTTGTTAAAATACTGGTGCAGGGACACATACTCTACATGATCGTACAAATGATTCAACACTTCGGTTTCCCAGTCACCGAATGTGGGCATATCGGCATTGGAACTGCCGCAGGCCACCAGCTCTATTGAAGAGTCTGTCCACTTCATAACCTTTGCCGCCTCAAGTGCGGCCCTGCCGTATTCCGTTGCATTGCGGTGGCAGATCTGCCAGGGGCCGTCCATTTCATTACCCAGGCACCAGAGCTTGATGTTATGCGGTTCTTTTACACCGTGGCTTATCCGCAAATCGCTCCAGTAGCTTCCCTTGGGGAAATTGGCATATTCAACGATATTGCGTGCAGCATCGGCGCCCCTCGTTCCCAGATTTACCGCATACATCAGTTCCGTATCTGCAAGGCGGCACCATTCGGCAAATTCATTTAGGCCGATTTTATTGGACTCTTTTGTATGCCATGCAAGGTCAAGCTGCATTGGCCGTTTTTCCGCCGGCCCAATGCCGTCTTCCCAGTTGTAGCCGGAAACAAAATTGCCCCCCGGATAGCGTACAACAGGGACACCCATCTCCTGAACCAGTTTGATGACATCCTTGCGGAAGCCTTTATCATCTGCCCGGGGATGCCCCGGCTCGTAAATACCGTTATATACTGCCCGGCCAAGATGCTCAATAAACGAACCGTAAATTCGTTTGTCGGTTTCACCTATGGCGAATTCTTTATGAAGTGTAAGTTGTGCTTTCATTGACTGCTCCTATCATGTTGTCCACTTGGCCTTTCAATAATAACCGTTTCAAACGGCGCAAGCTCTTTAACCCCCTGAACGCCGCAATCGACTTGTGCCGGAGACGGGTTAAAGTTCATGGTGAAAATATAGTCTGTTTTACCGTCGCTGCGAACCTGGGCAGTTACGCCTTGGGGAAGTTCTGCATTGAACACGGGTTTTACACCGGCATCACCGGCTGTTTTCCGGTAGAAATCATACAGAAAACCGGGAACGGTACGGGCTGCGATAAAGTACGCCTTGCCCTTGCCGAAATTATTGACAGTTAACGCCGGCCGCCCTGCGTAAAAGTCGGAACCATACGTTCCCAATACCTGCGCCCCTTCGGCATGGATAAGTTCGCATAGATCATGTATCTCATAGCTTTTACCGTTCCAGACCAGGTTGTTGCTGTCTTCAGGGTACAAGGCATCAACTTCTTCGCACCAGATGCCAAGGCATTTGCGTAACGGTCCGGGGAAGCCGCCGGTAAAACACAGGTCTGTCTCGTTGACCTGGCCGGTAATATACGTGGCGACAAAAGTACCGCCGCGCTCAACAAACGCATTTACCGCTTCCGCAACGCCGGGCCGGATCATGTACAGCATGGGGGCAACGAGCAGACGGTATTTATCAAGATGACCGGGTGTAGCAATCAGCGAAGAATCAATAATATCTACCGGTATGCCCTGCTGCCAGAAAGCCCGGTAATGTGCCGCTACCGCGGCGTTATAACCGGTTTTATTTTGCAAAAATCCTTTTGCATCATCCAGCACCCAGCGGTTGTGCCAGTCGTAAACAATGGCAGTTTCGGCAGGGGTTCCGGTTCCCCTAATCGCATCCATACCGGCAAGACGCTTGCCCACATCGGCAACATCACGGAACACCCTGGTGTTTTCAGAACCTTCGTGATCCACCACCGCTCCGTGAAATTTTTCCGCCGAACCCCGGCTTTTGCGAAACTGAAAATACTGTACCGTGTCGGCGCCGTGCGCGACGGCCTGCATGGACTGAAGCATGTGGACATTGGGACGGTGCAGTTTGGCGACCGGCCGCCAGTTTGTTGCCGACGGAGAAGATTCCATCAGCATAAATGGTCTGCCTTTAAGGCTGCGGGTTAAATCGTGGGTAAAAGAAGCCCATACGCCCGCTTCAGCATTGTTTTCCGTACCGGTCCACTGGGGGTAACTGTCCCAGGAAACCACGTCAAGCACCTGCGCCATGCGGAAACTGTCAAAACCGGGATATGTTCCCATGAGGTTTGTAGTACACGGAACGTCAGGCGTAATTGCCTTGAGCGGCGTAATCTCATGGAGGTAAAAATCGACAAACTGTTCGGTGGTAAAACGCATCCAGTCCAGGTTAAGTCCGTGGATACAGGTTTCTCCCTGGGGTGCCGGGCTTTCGAGCTGCGACCAGTCTGTAAATGTTTTTGCCCAGAAACGGGACCACCAAGCCTCATTCAGTGCATCAAGGCTGCCATAGGTTTTTTTGAGGTATTCGCGGAACTTTTCCTGACACAGCGGGCAATGGCACTCCCCGCCGTATTCGTTGGAAATATGCCAGACTCCAAGAGCAGGGTGGTTTTTGTACCGTTCCGCCAGGGCAGTGTTGATAGCAGTGGTTTTTTCGCGGTACACCGGCGATGTAAGACAGTGGTTGTGCCGTCCGCCGTGGAGGATTTTTCGGCGATCGCGTTCCACCCGCAGCACTTCGGGGTATTTTTTGCTCATCCAGGCAGGCCGCGCCGCTGTCGGCGTTGCAAGCACAGCAATAATTTCATTTTCCGCCATAAGATCCAGTATTTCATCAAGCCAGTCAAATGCATATTTTCCTTCTTCCGGTTCCAGTGCAGCCCAGGCAAAAATACCAACGGAAAGCACATTGATACCGGCAAGTTTTGCCAGCCGCATATCCTCTTTCCAGATTGTATCTTTCCATTTTATCCACTGGTCGGGGTTGTAATCCCCGCCGTGCAGGAACCGGGGGGCATTTTTTACAATTGGCGGATAACGCTTGCACATACAGACTCCTTTTTTTGCAGTAATATTGACACGATACTAGAGCATTTCAAATGTGATGTCTACTGCCGCAGTTACAATTGTATCTTGAAACCCGGTTTGCGGTTTTGCAGGTCGTTATAGTCATTTATATCTGCGTTAAAACGGCGCTCGGCTTCCAGTGTGGAAGGAGGACCGTGTCCGGGAAGAACCGTGTAATCACCGGGCAAAGAAAGGATGCGGCTTCGCAGTTTGTTTATCTGTGTTTTTGCGCCATAAGCGCTGGCGGTGGTGCCAACAAGCCCTGTTGTTAAAACATCTCCGGTAAAAAGCAGGGTGCCAATCCGGTAAACGACCGAATCGGCAGAATGACCGGGGATGGAAATCACTTCAACATTAAAAGGCCCTATATCGATAATATCTCCGTCCTTTACCGGTATTGTCTGACTATCCTGAATAACACGGTTTATGGCATACACGTCGGTATTGTAAATTCGTTTTAATGTTCTCAGTCCCTGCACATGAGTCTTGTGATCGTGGGTAATCAGTACCGCCCTCAGAAAAAAATCATTGGTTTCAATGAACTCAAGAAGCTGTTTGGCCATGTGGCCCGGATCAATAATAATGGCATCTGCAGATCCCAGCACATAACAGTTGCCGAAACCGAATGAACAGTAATGAAAAAACAGTTTCATATATTTTCCTGTTCAAATATCGCTTCTGCGGTATTTGAAGATTTAAAAACAACATTATTTTGATGTGCTTTGATAAAATTTGTCCGTTTTACATTGCAATTGATAAATCGCACGTCATCCAGATCGGCATTGATAAACCGGCTGTTATACAGATTGGAATTGCAAAAAGAAGTTTTTCCGATAGAAGCGCCCAGGAAATTAACCTGCACGAGTTCCGATCCGCCAAAATCACAACTCGAAATGTACGCTCCTGCAAATGACAAAAATTGCAAATCTGATTTGAGAAAATCGCAGTGAATAAATTCAGCAAAGTCAAAAAAACACATCCTCATCAGTGATCCCGAAAACATGCAATTTTTAAAAACCGCTTCGTGGAAATTACATCCGTAAAACCGGCGATGCGAAAAATCAACTTCCGTAAAACGCATCCCCGAAACACACAGATCTTTAATCGTTTCATTCCTTTCAATACCGGCAACGATCCGTCTCATCTCCTGTTCCTGATCCGCCTGATGAGTATAGCAAAGATTAGAGCCGTTTATCGCAGGCCGCCCGCAGCCGGCCGCACAGAGGCTTACTGTAAACATGGTTTATTCTACCATGTTTTTGCAGTGCAAGCCAGTGAGAACCGCTTGTCAGCCAGTCTCACCGCTGGTATTATGGAGCCATGTGCTGGTACTGCGGTTCTCCCGTTACCGAACCTGAGCCAATTGGCCGTTCGTTTCGCTGTTCTGTTTGTGATAAAGATCTCCGCTCATGCAGGAACTGCAGGTTCTGTCTTTCCGGTTCGAAAGGCGGGTGCTCAGAAGCAAATGCAGAGCCTGTGGCGGAAAAGGAACGGGCCAATTTCTGTGATTGGTTCAAGCTTGACCCCAAATACCGGGGTGAAACAGCAGGAAATAAAAAAAACATGGAAAAGGCAGATGAAGCAAAATCTGCTTTTAATAACTTATTTAACTGATCACTATGACAAACAGACCGGTACTTTTTCTGGACTCAGGGATAGGCGGCATTCCCTACTGCCGCAATTATCTTAATCGGAATCCAAATGAAAGTATTGTATATCTGGCAGACCGCCTGCATTTTCCCTACGGTATCCGGGAAAAAAACGAACTTATTGATATACTATCCACGTTGGTGGACTTGCTCATCAAAACCATCAACCCAAAAATAATCGTGCTTGCCTGCAATACCGCAACCCTGGCTGCATTGGCGGTATTACGGGAACATTTCCCAAAAATCGCTTTTGTTGGAACAGTCCCGGCAATAAAACCCGCCGCACTCGCATCAAAAAACGGTAAAATCGGTGTGTTAGGAACCGAGCTGACCATTAAGCAGCCGTTTGTTAAGGAACTTGCTGCCCAATACGGCAGCAATGACATTACCGGTATCGCCGCCCCGGAGCTGGTTACGTTTATCGAAAAATCGTTTTACTCTGCATCAGACGATGAAAAAAAAGCTTTTGTTCAGAACTATTTGAACAAATTCCGCGCAGCAGGAATAGACACACTGGTACTTGGCTGCACTCATTTTCTTTTTTTACTGGATGTTTTCCAGCGTGAAGCATCACCTGATATCACCGTATTTGACTCTATCAGAGGAATTACCCGGCGCATTGAATCGCTGCTCACAGATACCGTTATCCCGCAGGGAAACAATTCTTACCCCAAAAATCGCCTGTTGCTGACCGGTTCCAGTGAACCTGAATCTACATGGGAAAGCTGGGCGGATCAATTGGGTTTTAGCCTTTCATTGCTTAACAGTGAACAATGAACAGAGAACAGTAAATAGTGAGCGGTTGAAAATGAAGAATGAAGAAATAATGTACATTACCGGTTTAGTACTCAGCGGCTCAAAAAATATTTTCACTATCCGTCCAGACTCCCCTGGTCCCCGGTCCCCAGCCACCAGCCCCCACATTGAATGCAGAATAAAAGGGAAAATCCTCAAGGGCATGGAAGGTTTTTATAATGCCCTTGCGCCGGGAGACAGGGTGAAGATAGAGATTGATACGGCACAGCCGGGTATGGGGATGATTGTTGCGCTGGAAGAGCGGATTAATCTTTTCAGCAGGTTTAACCAGAAAGGATCCTGCACGCAGCTGCTTGCGGCAAATATTGATCAGGTTCTCTGCCTGACAACCCGTGTTTCGCCGCCGTTCAGACCGCGTTTTTTGGACCGGGTTTTAGTGCAGGCGGATAGTGCGGATATTCCCGTTATCATTGTCTGCAATAAAATTGATCTTCATTGCAGCGATATTGATACTGACGAGCGGCTGGAAGATTTCAGGAACATTGGTTATGAAGTGATTGAAGTTTCTGCAAAAAACGGAGAAGGGTTGGAAGAACTAAGGCAGCGTATCAACGGGAAACGGTCTGTTCTTGTGGGGCAGTCGGGTGTGGGAAAATCAAGTGTCGTCAACGCCCTATGGCCGGAACTTAACATCAAAACCGGAGTAATTAACGAAAAATACGATCGCGGTAACCATACAACCACCCTTGCTTTTATGATTGAGACAGATAACACTCAGATTATTGACACACCGGGTATCCGCCGTTTTGTGCCTGACGGCATTGATGCTGATGATCTGATTTTACACATGGTTGAATTTGCGCCTCTTGCCGGAAAATGCACATTCGGCCTCTCCTGTTCCCACCGGAGAGAGCCTGGCTGCAAGATCATGGAAGCTGTTCATGCAGGCGTTATTCACGAAGACCGGTACAACAGTTTTTTACGAATTCAAGACGAGCTACAACTCATTAATGAACATACAGGCAAGTACGATGCAGACTGACAAAAAAACATTACTGCAAAAAACATTATACCTGCTTGAATTTGACACCATTCGGGAACGCCTCGCCGCCCATGCAATGAGTGAAGAAGCATCGGCGATGATCAAGGAGGAAATACCATTAGGCGATCCCGGCGTAGTTGCGCGGACAAAAGAAGCGGTACAGGCAATTGTTTCCCGGATAAAAGACGGCTCGTCTTCCCCGCCGCAGCGGTACTTGCCGTCAGTCGGTTTTCTGCTCCCTAAACTGGATGTTGAAGGTATTGCCCTGGAAACCGATGAAGCCTGCGCTATCGGCCTGTTCGTTGAACGCGGCGGCGAATTAGTCAAATGGCTGCTGCCTTCAGCCGATAGTAATGGACATCCGATCTTCGCGGAGATGTTTGAGGATCTGCCGGATTGTTCAGAAATTGCCGCCGTTGTTTTCCGTGTCATGGACCGGGAAGGCAATCTGCGCGACCTGCCCGAATTGCGGGCCATCAAACAACGGATACAGAGACTCAAGGCTGCACTGGAAACGACGGTTTCCCGCTACGCCGGCAATGAAGAGTTCCGGAATATGCTGCAATCGGCTTTGCCGTCACAGCGTGACGGCAGGACAGTACTGGCAGTAAAAGCAAATTTCCGGGGCAGGATACGCGGCATTGTTCACGAAGTTTCATCCAGCGGGCAAACGATCTTTGTAGAGCCCGAAGATGTGGTTGAAAAAAACAACGAGATTCTCATCGAAAGCCGGAACCTTGATGCGGAAATAAAAAGAATTATGCGCGATGTCACCCAACGCATAGCGGGACACCGGGAATCATTAACAAAATTTCGATTAACAGTATTAAGCGTTGCGGTGTTAATGGCAAAAGCCCGGTATTCCCTTGAAACAGCCGGAGTCTTTGCCCCGGATTCTCAGCGGCTGGCGCTCGTGCAGGCACGGCATCCCCTCATTCCAAACGCCGTTCCCATCGACCTTGCAATGGATAGCGGCACCAAGGCGTTAATCGTCACCGGGCCAAATACCGGAGGTAAAACCGTCGCGCTTAAAACGGCGGGTCTACTGGCCATGATGAACCAGACCGGCCTTGCCCTGCCTGCAGCCGAAGGCACTGCCCTGCCGGTGTTTGACGGAATTTTTGCCGACATCGGCGATGAGCAGTCCATCGGGCAGTCGCTTTCGACATTTTCCGCCCACATTACCACCGTTGCCGCCATTATCGCCCATTCCACGGAACATTCACTGGCGCTATTGGATGAACTCGGCTCCGGCACCGATCCGCAGGAAGGCAGCGCCATTGCCATGGCAATACTCGACCGCCTCATCGAAAAGCGCACCCGCCTGCTGATAACCACGCACCACGGTATCCTGAAAAACTATGGGTACAGCCGTCAGGGGGTGGAAAATGCTTCCGTTGAATTTAACGTACAAACCCTTTCGCCGACATACCGGATCATCACCGGTTTACCCGGTGAAAGCCGGGCCCTGGAAATAGCGGAGCGAAACGGGCTTCCTGCAGAAATTGTTGCACAGGCAAAAGTCTATCTTGATACCGGACATTCGGATATATCCGCCCTCATCAGCGGTTTAAAGGAAAAACACCGCGAACTGGACACCCTTGGCGAGAAAATTAAAATTGAAGACAATCGCCTGAAAAATGAACGCCGTTCGTCTGATTTGAAAGAACTGAGGCTGCGGCAAAAAGAGCTGGAACTCAAGGCCGGCCTTGCGGGAAAACTCCGTCTGCTGTTAGACGAAAGCCGCAAAACCCTGGAAAATCTTGTGCGTGAACTCAAGGAAAGCGCCCATTCTGACGGCCTGAGCCGTGAACAAACGCTCAAAGTAAAGGAATTTCTGGGAGAACTTGCACGTAACGTTGAAGCAGAAAATGCCGCGCTGGAAGCGGAAGAACAGACCATCGCCGAAGAACAAGCCCGGCGTGCACAGCACGGCGCACAACGCGGTGCAAAACCCGGCCAAGCGGTGCATTTTACCCCCGGCATGGAAGTGTATATCGGCGAATCGCGGCGGCGCGGCGTACTGGTCAGGCGGGATAAAAAAAGCCCTGCCGGCACCACATGGGTTGTGGCAACAGGCTCGCTTAAGGCGAGTTTCCCTGAGCGGGAACTCAGCCCCGCTGCTCCGGCACAGCGCCAACCGGTTACCGCCACCGTCGATCTTGCTGCTGCCGCCGATGTCCGTGCAGAGGTAAACCTGCGCGGCATGCGAATGGAAGAAGCGCTTGATGTTTTACGCCGTCAGACAGACGCAGCGGCATTGCATGGGCTAAAACACTTTTCTGTCGTTCACGGCAAAGGAGACGGCATTTTACAGAAAGGCGTCCACGAATGGCTTAAACAGGAACCGGCCGTTGCTGAATACTATTTTTCCCGCCCTGAGCTGGGCGGTTTTGGCAGGACGGAAGTGGTGCTGCGGTAGGGGGTGGGGAATTTGATCTTGCAATAGCACGATTTAGGGTGACTCTGTACTATTGGTTAGATGTTGCTTTAATTCATCCAAAGAACCTACTTGGTTAATAATTGCCAATATTTCCTTATCTCTTTCAATTTTACCTTCACGCTTGGCAGTTACCAACTTGCTCTGCATATCAACCTGATACTTATATTCGCTCAAGAGACGGGCTCGTTCATGTTCGTCTCTGCTAATGGTCATTAACACCTGGTTTGCCATTGCTATACCCTCTTCTTGCTGCAATATTTCGTTAATTGTACTGCGTTTATCCTTATCTGTCAAATATTCTATAAAAACAGCCCAGCGCTCGGAAATTGTCATTTCGGTTATGGGTTTTTCAACTACATTTTCCAACTTTGCCAGTTCAAGGGTAATAATCTGGGTTTTGCCGTCAAGAGATACTCCGCGAATTGGATCATAGTATTTAAATGAATGGTAATACGTATCGTCTGCGAAAAATTTCATGTTTGCCAGAATCGCTATTTGATACGTCTGTTTGAGATCTTTATAATTTCTGTCGCTGCCTTTGATATCCTGTCCGCAAAATAGTTTTGCTGTGTAAAATTCCTGACGGACGGGTTCGAACACATCCGGGTTAAGGCATATTTCCACATCAACAAGTTCGCCATCTTCTGCTTTGCAATTTATATCGTATCGTATTTGCCTGTCCCGGATATTTTCAACCGGCGGCTCGTTGGCAAGTATTGATACGATAGTAACATTCCTGCCAATGAGCGCCGAAATGAGCTGAGAAAGAGCTTTTGTTGATTCCGGCGTTTCTCTGGCGAATACCGCTTTGAAGACATTGTCCATGCGGATGTCCAAGGGGTCTTCGTCTGGCTGGATACAGGAAATCGGGTACTGGTTCATAATATTCCTCCTGAAGAAATTGAAATAGCAGCATTGTTGAAAGCTACACCTTTTATATGGCAAGAAAGTGAGAAATGCTTGAGTGTTTTGAAATTAAAATTTATTTTTTTCAAGAATATCAGGAAAACTGGTAAAACTGTGCGCGAATCTCTTTTTTTTATTCCATAATTATATTGACGGAAGTGGTGCTGCGGTAGGGATCATGCTGGTACTTTCTGTCTGATGCTTAACTGATAGCCCAGATTATCCAATACTCGTACAATTGTGATAAATGACGGATTTCCTTGCGCAGAAAGAGCGGTATACAATCCTTCCCGATTGAGGTTCAAATCTCTGGCAATCTGAGCCATACCTTTTGAACGGGCAATATATCCGATTGTTTTAAAGAGGAATTCAGGATCATTCTCCTCAAGAGCGCCTTCAAGGAAAGCAAGGACATCTTCTTTCGTCTCGATGATTTCAGATGGGTCCCATTTGCTTGTATTTAGCTTTTCCATGTTATTTTGTAGGTTATAACATACAGCTTGTCAAGTATTTATCCAGGACAGAAGTGGTATTGCTGTAGGGGAGGAATTTCACTTTCGGCGCTGGTTTTATCTTAATTATGGGCTTAATGTTTGTTTTACACAATCGTTCAGGGCTTCATTGAGACGCATAATCATTCTATTACGGGTTTTGGGCGGTATTTTTAACAGAAAGTCATCGTCTTCGTTCAAATCTCCATATTGCATACCAGATTCGTCCATAAAAAAACGGTAGGCTTCAATATCAAGAACTACGGCAATTTTTTCAATAAGTTTGATCGAAGGAAACCTCTTTCCCATCTCAATCTGACCTATGTAACTTAAATCGGTATCACACAGAGTTGCCAATTTTGCCTGGGAAATCCCCTGTATTTTCCTGAATTTCTTTAAATTTCTCACGAATTTTTCTTTAAGGCTCATTCTATAAGCTAAATGCTAAGTGAACTACTTGACAAATAGCAAACATTCAATATAATGAAGTATATTATTAGCAATATGCTAAGTGTTTGGTAGATTCTTTGGATTAGATGTATTTGGGCTTTTTTATGATATGGAAACGGAATTTAAGAATTTAAAGGAGTTTGTAGTATGAGATTCATCAAGAAGAATATTTTGGTTTTTGTTGTTTTATCTTTTATATTATATCTTGGAAATTGTAATGATCCCGTAAATGGATCTTCAAAACCGCCTCTTAGTTCTGAGAAAGCCATTACTGCTTTTTCTTTTGAAAGCCCTGCTACGACAGGTATAATTAATGAAGAAGTAAAGACCATTAGCGTGATCGTGCCCTTTGGGACAGACGTAACCAGCCTTACACCAATAATATCCCATACAGGCGCAAGTATTACCCCAAACGGAACGCAAAATTTTACCAACACTGTTACCTACACGGTAACAGCACAGAACGGTTCTACGCAAGAGTATGTTGTGATGGTAATAATTTCGACCACTGATGCCAAAGCCATTACTGCTTTTTCTTTTGAAAGCCCCACTGCTGTAGGCGTAATAGACGATGAATCAAAGACAATAAACGTAGCCGTTCCATTTGGGACAAATATATCAAATCTTACTAACCTTATACCAGCAGTTACCCATACAGGGATAAACATCAGTCCAAGCGGACCGCAGAATTTTACCAATCCGGTTACCTACACAATTACAGCACAGGACAATTCCATGCAAGCGTATGTGGTAACAGTTGTAATCGACGATGTAATTACGAGTATTGAGATTCTTACCGCCTATCTAAACGGCTTGCCTGCAAATAGTACATATAGTCCATACTTCCTGCCTATGAAAATAGATTTGGGAAATATGAATCAGTTTTCTGATAGTAGTTGGCGGAATCTGTGTATGGCACTAGAAGCAGCAAGCAGGTTTGTAGATCTAGACCTTGCTGCTTGTACCATGTCTGAAACAATATTTAGAGCTGATGGCACCACTCCTACCGGCAAAGCATTCATTGTGTCTCTAGTCTTGCCAAATGCCGCAAGGGGCATTGGGGGAGCAGGCTCTCAATTTACAGATACAAATAGTCATTTCACCAATCTTTCAAGCGTAAGCGGCACATGGGTGACCACTATTTACAACAATGCCTTCATGAACTGTATCAGCCTGATCAGCGTGTCTTTCCCGGTGGCTACAACTATTGGTGGCGGTGCCTTCTGGGGCTGTACTGGCCTTACCAGCGTGTCTTTCCCGGTGGCTACAACTATTGGTAGCGGTGCCTTCAGGTACTGCACCAACTTGACCAGCGTGTCTATCCCGGAAACTACCAACATCGATTCTCAAGCCTTCTGGAACTGCACCAACTTGACCAGCGTGTCTTTCCCGGCGGCTACAACTATTGGTGGCAGTGCCTTTGATGGTTGCACCGGCTTGACCAGCGTGTCTTTCCCAGTGGCTACAACTATTGGTGACGGTGCCTTCTGGGGCTGTACTGGCCTTACCAGCGTGTCTTTCCCAGTGGCTACAACTATCGGCGCCCGTGCCTTCTCTGGCTGCACCGGCCTGACCAGCGTGGACATCCCTCTAGCTACAACTATTGGTGGCGGTGCCTTTTATAGTTGCACCGGCTTGACCAGCGTGTCTTTCCCGGTGGCTACAACTATCGGCACTAATGCCTTCTGGGGCTGCACCAACCTGACCAGCGTGTCTTTCCCAATGGTTACCGAAATCGGCGATCTTTCAGCATCCGACGGAAATGGTGCTTTCTATGGCTGCACCGGCCTGACCAGCGTGGACATCCCTCTAGCTATGACTATTGGAAACGGTGCCTTCTCTGGTTGCACCGGCCTGACCAGCGTGGACATCCCTCTAGCTACAACTATTGGTAGCGTTGCCTTTTATAGTTGCACCGGCTTGACCAGCGTGTCTTTCCCGGTGGCTACAACTATTGGTAACAGTGCCTTCGCTGGTTGCGTCGGCCTGACCAGTGTATCCTTCCCGGCGGCTACAACTATTGGTAACAGTGCATTCGAAGGCTTAACCAGCCTAACCAGCATTTCCTTCCCGTCTGCTATAACTATTGGTAACAGTGCTTTCGAAGGTTGTACCAGTCTGACCAGCGTATCCTTCCCTGTCGCCACTTCAACCGGCATTAGATCTTTTTTTAACTGTACTAATCTTACAAATGTTAATTTCCCATTATTAATCACCATCGGTGATCTGACACCTATCATAAGTAGTTTAAATAACGGTGCCTTCAGAGGTACCAGCTTGAACAGCGTGAACTTCCCGGCAGTAACAATTATCGGCAGTGGTTCTTTTTCGTTCTTAACCAGCCTGACCAGTGTGTCCTTCCCATTGGCTACAACTATTGGTGAGCAGGCCTTTAATAGTTGCACTGGCCTGACCAGCGTGGACATCCCTCTAGCTACTTCCATAGGTAACAGAGCCTTCTATGGTTGCACCGGTCTGACCAGCGTTTCCTTCCCGGCGGCTACAACTATTCAGTTCGGTGCCTTCGAATATTGTACCAGCCTGACCAGCATTTCCTTCCCGGTGGCTACCACCATCGACGATTATGCCTTCCAAAGCTGCCGCAGCCTGACCAGCGTTTCCTTCCCGGCGGCTACAACTATTCATTACGGTGCCTTCCGGAATTGTACTGGCTTGACCAGTGTTACCTTTCCGGCAGCGGTTACCTCTCTCACTTTCTCTGCTTTCACTGGCTGTACTAATCTTACAACATTTAACCTCACCGGACCCGGCTCCTTAAGTGTTATAGAAGATGGAAGGGCTATAGTACTGAACAGTACAGAACTGATTATGTATCCATCTGCTTCAGGAGCAATCACTATGAATACTATCACCACCATTGGATATGGGGCTTTTTATGGTTGCACCGGCCTGACCAGTGTTTCCTTCCCGGCGGCTACAACTATTGGTGAAGCTGCCTTCCAGGATTGTACCGGCTTGACCAGCGTGGACATCCCTCTAGCTACAACCATAGGTGACTATGCCTTCTATAGATGTAGTCTGACCAGTGTGTCCTTCCCAGTAGCTACCACCATCGGCGACAGTGCCTTCAGGAACTGCACCAGCCTGGCCAGCGTGTCCTTCCCGGTGGCTACCATTATCGATAATTATGTCTTCTCTGGCTGCACCAGTTTGGCAACTATAACCATTGCCGCAAACTGCGATATAGGATTTGCTGCTAATGAAATTCAAGCAAGGATATCGACTTTTCGTGAGTATTATTACTCAGTTCCAGTGAACAGGGCCGCCGGCACATATACGTGGAGCGGATCGTCATGGACTGGGCCTTAAAACAAAAGCAGGGCAAGCAGAGGTTGGTTTCTATTTACATAAAATGTATCTTTTCTCTGTGCCAAAGGACTATCATGTGAAAATTTTCGAGTATTTTTTTTATTAAAAGGATTTAAATTTTGAAGAGAGCGATCAGGTGATAGACACTCTTTTTCTCGAAATTTAAATTATTTCAGAACTTAACAGGAGAAAACAATGGATAATGTTTATACAATAACCGCCATAATCAGTCATGCAGCTATTATTTCAGGAGTTGTTATTGCCTTAATTCAGCTTAAAGCTGATCACGAACGCAGAAAAAAACAGGCTACTATTGAATTTTATCAAAAAATCAGGAAAGAGAATACCATGTTATTAAAAGTAATTAATGAAATATTTACTATTAATCAAGTCATTAATGTTGATGACGTTGAAGGTAAAGATAACCAGGATATATTAAATATTATCAAAGAATATTTATTTTATATGGAAATGATTTCAGTCGGTATAAATACCAATGTTTATTCTGACACCATATTTGAGAGGATATCGGGTGTTTCAGTTACAAGATCGTTTTACAGGTTTAGAGAAATCATCTATTTTTTACGCAGAAGATCCAATAACCAAGCTGCGTATAAAGATTTTGAAGATTTGATAAGCAAATTAAAAGTTATACGAAAGAAACGATTTTACAATCCAGAATTTGATCTTGCAATAATGAAGCACGATTTAGGGTAACCGATAGCGTAACTGGTATTAGAATTCGTCCTCGTCATCCCAAACGAGTCTTTTGCTGGCATGGGCCGTTTCCTCGTATTCATCGGATAGAGCATCAAGTTTTTCCTCATATTCGACCGCAGTTGCTTTTAACTCTTCCAGTTTTAACTTAACGGTGTTAATTTTAGTAACAATATATTGATAGGCTTCATCAATGGCTTCCTGAATTAACTCCTTGTTTTGAACCCATTTATACAGGTCCTCGGTTTCAATATACGCCCGTCTCTTTATCAGGCTTTTTTTGAATAAACTGCTTCCGTACCGGATGCAAATATAACTATACCCATTCGTTTTATCACGGTCATAGCTCCACTTATACTGGGAAAATTTATTAAAGTCCTTAAGCCCGCAGTCTTCCAAATAGTTAAAGTATTTTCCAATTACCCTGAGGCACACTTTGTAATCATCTTCTATCTCCAGCAGCTTGGTGTCTATGACGGTTTCTTTCATAAGCACATCCTAATGCACCGCGAACGGGATAATTTCATTTATCTGTACCCGGAAACGGACTTCGGCGGCCCACTGGCCTGAATCCATAAAAAAACGGGGAAATGAAGCAAGGCTGATAAAACCGGATGCTTCCTTGGGGCGGTTGCGCTCAGTGCCCCGGAGCATTTCCCGGACTGCTGCTCTCGCAGCATCTTTTATGAGAGCGTTCCGTATTTCAAACCAGCCGTCATCGGGCGAGGAACCGAAAATCGAGACATACCCCATTGCCTGAGCATTGCGGGACGTTCCTGTCCGCCACAGATGGATGCGCCGCTGCTGCGCTTCATCCATGTGGTAATCGGCCCACAACCTTAGTTGCATGTCACGGTTTTCAACCTCGGTAATTCTCATCCGGGGATCACCCCAGACAATCTCGCCCATTGGCTCAAAAACACTAAAATCTTCGGCGATGCCTCTTGCCCTTTCGCCAATGTGATAATGAAACGACCAGCCGTAGATCATGCCCGAAAAATACAGTGCGGTTTCCTGCAAAACCCGTCTGCCGGAAATCTCCGGGGTAAGGGGTGATTCAATGTCCACTCTGTCGCCGTAAACCGGATCAAGATCTATCCATGCTTCTCCTCGTAATGTATCAGGGTAAAACCCAAAGTCATGCGTTTGGGCTTGCGCAAAAACAGCGCAGAAAACAAGGAAAACAGGGGAAATTCGCCGAATCGTCATATTCTGATTATCGGCAGTATATGCCCATTTCCGGTCTGATAATATCCAAAGAAAGATCGCTATTCAAGGACAGGAAATCTGTTCTATAATATCACCATTATGCGGAATTCGAAGAAAAAAATAAAAAAAGCGAATTCGTTCATTTTCTGGATACTGAAGTTGTTCATTTATCCTGCCCTTTTTGTGTTGTACGGTTTCCGGTTTGATAAAAAAACATCAAAAAAGATACAGCGCCCCTGTCTTATTTTAATTAATCATCAGACGGTCATTGATCACCTCGCCATCAGTATGGGCTTTAAATTTGGGATGAACTATGTCGCCACCGACTCAATATTTCGGCACGGTTTCTTAAGTAAACTTATGGTCGCGCTGGTACGGCCAATCCCCTTTTCCAAGGGAAGTTCGGATTTATCTGCCATAAAAAATATGATGTCGGTAATCAGAGACGGCGGGGCTGTGGCAATGTTTCCTTCGGGGAACCGGAGTTTTTTCGGTGATGAAAGCACCATTGTTCAGGGAATTGGCAAACTGGCAAAAAAATTCAACGTGCCGCTGGTGCTTGTGCAGCAAAGGGGCGGATATAATACCATACCGCGATGGAAGGCAAAACCCAGCAGGGGAAAGATAACCGCCGTTGTAACAAAAGTCGTATCACCGGAAGAGATGGCGGCAATGTCTGTTGCCGAGGTTGATGAAATAATTCAGAAAGAGTTAAGTTTTAACGAATTTGAGTATAACAAAACAGCACAGATTGTTTACCGCGGGCGGCACAAGGCGGAATACCTTGAAAGCGTTCTGTTTTATTGCCCTCAGTGCGGCAGTATGACCGGTCTTTTTTCTGAGGGAAATGATTTTATGTGCCGTGATTGCGGCGCGAAAGTGAGGATAAACGGTACGGGCTTTTTTGAGAAAGTTGACAAGGCGAAGAATCTTCCCGAAACGATCCTTGAATGGGGCCGTCTGCAACTGGAATATATAAAAAACTTTGATTTTTCCGGATTTACCGGCAAGCCGGTGTTCAGTGATAATGATGTTGAGTTTTCTTCAGTTGCATATGCCAAAAAGGAAGCGCTTTTGGGTACAGGCACGGTTGCATTGTACGCAGACAAACTTTCCGTATGCGGGCAGGAATTTCCAATTGCCGAAATAACGACGGCGATTATCGGCGCACGCAAGATGACTGTGTATCACGGGGATAATGTGTATTCGATTTTGGCTCCATTCAGAACAAACTTTATGAAATATATGATTAGCAATTATCTTTTACGGAATAAAGCACTTAACATCAAGGAGGAATATTATGGGTACTAGTTTATTTGGGGGGTTGCTTAGCCTGGAAAACGAAAGTTTGTCTTTTGGTGTTATTACGGTATGTGCTATTTGCGTATTGGTATTGATTGCAAATATTATTCGCCGGAAAATTCCGCTTTTTAGACGTTCACTCATGCCCACCGCTGTAATTGCAGGGCTGCTGGGGCTGGTAATCAAGGAAATTGTTTTGGCAACTGCCGGTTTTAATATTTTCAGCACAGTCACATTGGGCGCGATTGTCTACCATTTGCTGCCGATTGGGTTTATTTCACTGTGCCTTCGGGAAAAAGACAACTATACGCAAACATTTGACAAAAACAGGATAAAAATAGCAAATGTTGCAGCCGCAAAATCAGGCGCTTTGATTATCAGCGGTTATCTTATGCAGGGCATTGTTGGAATTACCCTTTCATTACTCATAAGCCTTGTTATAATGCCGGAACTTAATCCGGGTACCGGTATAATGCTTGCTCTTGGTTTTGGTCAGGGTCCCCAGCAGGCAAATGCCACCGGATATATTTGGGATGCAGCACGATATATGGATGCATGGGGAGCCGGCAGCGCACGGAATTTCGGGCTTACCATCTCCGCGCTGGGTTTTCTGTGGTCGTCAATACCGGGAATAATCCTTATCAACCTGATCGCCAAAAAAAAGGGTGTTACGATAAAGAGAAACGAATTTGAAAAAAGCGGCGATGTTAACAGCTATTCAATCGAAAGCCCCGATGAAATTCCGCTTTCAGAATCCATCGACAAATTTTCCCTGCAATTATGCATGGTCGGCGGGGTATACCTTCTGACAATAGGAATCGTTATCGGGCTTGAAATGATTTTCCGGTTTTCCGGCATAACTTTTCTTATTGATCTAGTTCCCACATTCTGGGGTTTTATTTTTATGCTTGGAGCGCTTGTAGCGCTTTGTACCAAAGCAATTTTGCGCCGCCTGGTTAAAACCGGCATTATGCACCGTAAATACCCCAACAGTTATATGATGAACCGGATCAGCGGCGCTGCCTTTGATATTTCGATTACCGCCGCCCTCTGTCTTATTTCTCTTACCACACTGGGTACTCTCTGGATTCCGGTTTTGGTTGTGACAACGGCAGGCGGATTCGCTACCATTTTCTTTGTACGCAAAATGTGCAATCATATTTATAAAGACTATGAAGATGAAGCATTTTTGGCATTTTACGGCAATCTTACCGGAACCATTGCCAACGGCATGATACTGGCACGCGAGATAGACAAAGACTTTAAAACGCCTGCTTCGGATGATCTGGTTAAAGGCGGAGCTGCGGGAATTGTTCTGGGTGTTCCGTTGCTCTTCCTTATCGCCCAGGCGCCAAGAGCCGGAAATTTGTGGTGGGTAACCGGTGCGATTGTGATCTATTTCCTGATATTGATGGGCTATTTGTTAAAGGACAAGTTGTTTAAACGGAATAATGCATGATATACCGTCCCATCGGCGCTACCGGAATGTCTGCCGGCATTATAGGGCTGGGGGCGGAGCATTTGGATAATAAGCCCTGCACGACGGTTGAAGAAGTAATTCACACAGCTCTGGATCACGGGGTCAATATCATTGATGTTTTTATGCCCGGGCAGGAAGTCCGGCAGAATATTGGCAGAGCGCTGGCAGGGAGGCGGGACAAGGTTCTTATTCAGGGGCATATCTGTTCCACCGACATTAACCAGCAGTATGACATAAGCCGCGATCTTCCTACTATAAAAAAATACTTTGAAAATCTGCTGCGCGACCTTAAAACCGATTACATTGATTTTGGCATGTTGTTTTTTATTGACACGGAAAAACATTTTGCCGAAGTATTTGAAGGCGATGCTCTGCCCTACGCCCTGGAACTAAAGCAAAAGGGTCATGTCCGCGCTTTTGGCGCAAGTTCTCATAACCCTGTTATTGCCCGTAAAATTGTGGAAACAGGACTTGTAGACCTGCTCATGTTCAGCCTGAACCCCGCCTTTGACATGGCATCAGCCGATACGTATGTGCTTGACTATCTTGCTAAAGAAAAAGCCATGGACTATGAAAAAAAACGTGATCCTGACCGCGCCGTCCTGTACCGGATATGCGAGCAGCGCGGTGTTGCCATAACGGTGATGAAAGCCCTTGGTGCAGGCAAGTTGATTTCCCCCCAGCATACCCCTTTTACCCGGCCGTTAACGGTGACCCAGTGCATCCACTATGCGCTCACCCGGCCTGCGGTGGTTAGTGTTCTGCCGGGATGCTGCACCAGGGAACAGATGCTTAACGTGCTGTACTATCTTGAGGCAGGCGAAGACGAAAAAGACTACAGTGCGGTGTTACGGGATTATCAGGGCAGCATGAAGGGAAGCTGTGTGTATTGCAATCATTGTCAGCCTTGCCCCGTAGCAATCAACATCGCCGATGTCATTAAATACCTTGACATTGCTTCCCTCGACAAAAACAACATCCCGCCCTCGGTACTCAGCCATTACCGCACCCTTGAGTACAGCGCCGACACATGTACTGCATGCGGAAGCTGCGAAGAACGCTGTCCTTTCTCGGTGCCAGTCATTGCAAAAATGCAGGAGGCGGCTTCGCTGTTTGGGAAGTCCTCTCAATGCTAAATGCTGCCGCTTCCGGTAAGACATGAGCATAATGGATGATCCATGAAGAGCTGCGAGAATCGATTGAGAGGTGAGGATGAACGAAGCAACCATTGAGCAGTTGTGGGAAATAGCAGGATTTACTCCTAACGATAATCAACGTGAAGCGATTCTGCACACAGACGGTCCCTTGTTTCTTACTGCCGGGCCGGGTTCTGGTAAAACACGGGTGCTGCTCTGGCGGACACTGAACCTCATCGTTTTTCACGGAGTACAACCTGAGGAAATCTATCTTTCCACCTTTACTGAAAAAGCCGCACGTCAGCTCCGCGACGGTTTACGAACCCTGCTTGGAAGGGCAAGCAACAAAACAAACCAGGCGTATGATATTTCCGGAATGGCCATCGGGACAGTGCACTCAATCTGCCGGAGAATAATCACCGACAATCGATTTTCCGAGGGCGGAGAACGAAGCCATGCGCCCAAACTCCTTGACGAGCTTGCACAGTTTTTTAAAATTTACAAACGGGCTTTCTGGACACAGTTGTATGAAGCCGGCGGTTTTGAAGATGAAGAAACCGCAACCCTGACTATCAATGCGTTTTTTAACAATATGACGAAAGACGGCCCAAAACGCTCCCGCCTTACTGCCGTAAAGGAAGTTATCGGTTTGTTCAATCGTTTTTCCGAAGAATGTTTTGATCCTTCAGGATGTGAAACAAAAGACGAAATCCTCAATAAGCTTATTACCATGTACGAGTTTTACCTTACCGATCTTAACTCCGATCCGTTAATTAAAACAGTTGATTTTTCGCTTTTACAAATTGCGGCGTTTAATCATATATCCGCACTGGATGATTCCGGTACTATTTTTAAGCATATTATTATTGACGAGTACCAGGACACCAATACCATACAGGAAAAAATATTTTTTGCGCTTGCCAAAGGACATACAAACATCTGCGTTGTGGGTGATGACGACCAGGCCCTGTACCGTTTTAGGGGTGCAACTGTTGAAAACCTTGTTGGTTTTTCTGAACGCTGTGAAACAGCAATCGGCGTAAAACCAAAACGCATTGACCTTTCTATTAATTACCGATCCCGTAAAAAAATTGTTGACGCTTACAGCAGTTTTATTGATTTGATTGACTGGAGAAAAGAGCCGCCCCAAAAAGGTTTTTACCGTATTGCCGATAAAAACATCCGCGCGCATAGATCCGGTGAAGAACCAGCGCTACTGGTGACGAGCCATACAAAAAAAGAAATCGTGTACCGGGAAATTGCCGAGTTTGTGTATCAATTGAAAATCTCCAAAAAGATTGAAGATTATTCACAAATAGCTTTTCTTTTTCCCTCTGTTAAAACTCCGCGCGTACAGGATTATAAAAAAGCGTTTGATGAACTGAATGAAGAAAAAGACTTAATCGGTACCCCCGATGAACTGAAAATTTACGCGCCCCGCGCTGGCCGGTTTTTGGAAGTGGAAGAAGCAATGGCGCTATGGGGCCTTATGCAGATAGTTTTTTGCGGGGAAGACAGCGAAGAAACCGAGATCAGGCTTTCGGCAGCTTTTATTGAATGGATGGAACTATGCCGCGATTTAGCAAATCGGCTCTGCAAAGAAGACAAACAGCTTGAGCAGTATATCGCCGATCGCCGTGCCGAGCTTGCACTCATTTTAAAAGATTACGGTATTCTTATGCAGGCTGCCGAAAATAATAAACTATCGTTTGACGATCCGTTTCCGCAGTCAATGATACGGGCTTTTTCTGATGCCCCGGGGCTTTCGGCAAGGGGGAAAAAGAACCTTTCCAATAAATATTTTATTAATTCTGTTAAACACAAAGAAACAGAGGGCAAACCGTATACGGTAGGATACATTATCAGCCGCGGTACATCGCTTGACTGGACCGTACTGGATCTTTTTCACCAGTTATGCGGATTTTCCCATTTCAGGAAAATGTTTGAACTGGCACAGAACGGTCTGGATGAAGGCCCCATCTGCAATCTTGCCCTCATCAGCGATTATCTTGCCCGGTTCATGGAAGAATACTCAACCCTCATCTCTGCGCCTAAATTTAAAGATAACAGTTTTTATCACAATTTTTTTCATTCTTTTACTTTTGCTCTGTTTCGTCTTGATGAAACAGAATATGAAAACCCCGACAACCCCTTTCCCAAAGGGCGTATTTCTTTTTTAACCATTCACCAGTCAAAAGGCCTGGAATTTCCGGTCGTTGTATTGGGTAACCTGAGAAGAACAGAACGTAGCGATCAAAAAGAAATTATCATCCGCAGCCTGCTTGAAAAGGAAGGAGAGCCGCTGGATAAGATTGCCAAATTTGACAATATGCGGATGTTTTATGTTGCCATGAGCCGGGCAAAAAATGTCCTTGTTCTGCCCCGTTTTACCACCACGAGAAGTGAGCATAAAACGCCCTATCCCGACCAACTGTATTCTACTGATGAATTCAAATCATTTCTCAGTTCGCAAGAATTTCCCCTCATCGAAAAATTTGATATGGCCTGTCTGCCTGATGCACAATTGGAAAAGGAAGATTTGGGAAAAACGTATTCGTACACTTCAGATTTTTTTCTTTACGAACGCTGCCCCCGCCAGTACATGATATTCAAGCAATATGATTTTGTTCCCAGCCGTTCGCAGACTATGTTTTTTGGCAGTTTGATTCATAGAACCATAGAAGATTTGCATAATATTCTTATCAAAGAAAGAAAAAAGGATGCATTGTTATGACACATGATGAAATTGAAGAAAAAATCAGGGAGCGGTTCGAGCTTAACTATGAGATCCTCAGGTCTGAAGGAGGCCATGCCCTCACGAAAGATGCCAAGGAAACTGCCCTTAACCAAATTTTGTATTACTACCGGCGCATGAAATCCATTGCCCACCGCATCAGTGAAACCGAGCTCAAACTAACACTGTCCGATCAATTTACCCCTGCCGGCAGACGTTTTGCCATTGAAGGCATTGTTGATATTGTCAGCGAGCAGGGAGAGGTGACAATGTACGACATTAAAACCCATGATGCCGGTTATATCAAAGCAAACAGCGACATGTACGAGCGGCAGTTAAATGTATATGCCTATATTTGGGAAAAGATACGGGAAAATAATCTTGACCATACCGCGATTATTTCTACTTCTTTGCCTCCGGGACTGCGCTCAGCGATTTATTTAAACAGCGAGGAACGCATTAACGCAGAATTGGAAAAGTGGGATCCGGTCATACCAATAGCATTTAACGAAATACGGGTAGGCGAAACCATACAGGAATTTGCCGGAGTGGTAGATAACATCGAATCGCATTGTTTCCAGCCCCCTCCGGTAAAAACACTGAAAGAAAAAGTTGAAGGCAGCAATGTCAGCTTTGCCCTGCGCGTATGCAGCAACTGTGACGGCCGCTATTCCTGCGAAAGCTACCGCGAATACGCCCTGGAGTCAGGCATCAGAACCGCCCAAAACTTCAAAAAATATTTTGAAGACTACCGCGACGATGCCGAGCAGGAACATTTTTTTGCAGCCAATCTTGCCGAAGAGGGACAGACATGATTGCATTGTTTTTTATTGTAGTTATTATACTTGCCCTCGGACTTATTGTTGTTATCATTTCGGTGCTGGGATTTGTTGGCGATTTCATCGATGGCTTCAGGGATGATGATTACCGGGATAATTACCGGGACTATGATGATTACCGAGACTTTGATAGAGATTTCGATGATTACCGGGATTATGATGATTATGACAGAGACTATGATGACTATGATGATTACGATTATTAGATGTGAAAGATCACAATTTTTTAACAGTATTTACTGAAAGACCAGTGTCCATAGCAATTTCTTCCAATGGATGACCACGGACTTTCATATTGCGTGCAATCTCAATCGCTTTTTCCTGATGACCTTCTTTACGACCTTCTCCTCGTTCATAATTTCGCCAGCTGGTCTCATCGCACATAGCCATGAAGCGTCTATTGTAGAAATCTATAGTATCTTTGTCTCCGGAAATAAATGCCAGTTTCTCTTCTGCATTCAGAATTGAAAGATCCATCTTCACCACCTCCGCTATCAATTCCGGCGGACTACTTTTGTTAAACCATGTCAGCCACCGGTACAATGGGTCATTCAGCTTTTGCTTCAGCTTACGATATCTTACCATATTAATAAAGTGAATTTCCAGTGCTCCGGTTAAAATGACATCGGGCTCTTTATCATCCCTTAAACGAAAACAACTGTGGAAATCCTTGGTACCAAGATAGTCGAAGTTTACAATGTTAATGGCTATCACATCTGGCAGCTCGTTGAAATCCTGTCCTGATATCAGACTACTTGAGAACTCCCTGCTCCAGTGGAAAAGACTCCTTTTATCCATATTATACCGGTTACGCAGCTGCACTTCGACGTTGACTTTTGTTTTTCCCTGCAATACCGCACGTACATCAAAAGTGACAGATTTATCACCGATTTTTTCCGGAGTGAATGTTTTGTTTTCGAGGATTTCGATAGAAGTAAATTGCTCTCCTCTCGTTTTCCCCAAAACCGCGTTGATAAAACCCAAAAGCTGTACTTCGCACCCTTTTTCACCCATTACCTTGCAAAAAAGGTAGTCATTGAGCGGGTCAAACCGTTGTGAAAAGCCGTCAGGATGTGTCTCTTGCCTCACTCGATGACCGACAAAAAGCGGTCTTGTAAATAATGTTTTCATACCCTATATATGGACTGAAAATGAAAAATGCTTGGCTGTTTTAGGATTTTTACAAAAAAATTATTATTCCTGCTTGACTTCCGCAGTATCAATAAGTTCGCTCAGACTGATATTTAAGCCTTTGGCTATCCTCACCAGAGTATCAATCGTTGGAATAACCCTCTTGCTTTCGATGTAATACATGTGGCTTCGGGCAATTCCTGCCTCTAATGCCAACTTTTCATAGGGAATCCCCTTTTCCATGCGTTTTTTACGAATATTTTCCAGAATTTGCTTTGTTTCTGATTCCATCTACTCTTTAAATTGAGTTTACAAGGGGGCTTGTAAGTACTCTATTTTTAGAGTATTTTCTCAATATGCCAGAAAAGCTACGTCCATCCTTCACTGTTACCGAAGAAATTCTCGGTCAACTAAAAAAACTCATCCCTGAAGCCTTTAAAGACAATATGCTGGATTTTGATGCCCTCCAGGATGCCCTGTCAGGTTATACCGAAGATATCGATTCAGACGATAGTTTTTTTGGCCTGTATTGGCCCGGTAAAAAAGCAGCAAAAAAAGCTTCTCTTAGGCCGCCCACCCAAAGCCTTGTTCCCGTCTCCGGCGACGGTGTGGATGAAGACACTACGAAAAATATCTACATTGAAGGTGAAAACCTTGAAGTGTTAAAACTGCTTCGAAAAGCCTATGCAGGCCGTATCAAAATGATATACATCGATCCGCCTTACAATACCGGCAACGATTTTTTGTATAAAGATGATTTTTCTGAAACGGAAGAATCGTTCATGTTGAAAACAGGGCAGATTGATTCTGAGGGAATAACTCAAACAACAAACAAGCGATCTGACGGGCGATTTCATTCAAATTGGTGTTCAATGATATACCCCCGGCTAAAACTTGCACGGGATTTATTAAGTGAAGACGGAGTAATTTTTATCAGTATTGATGACAATGAGGTTGCACAGTTACGAAAAATTTGTGATGAGATTTTTGGGGAGGAGAATTTTGTAGCTAATTTGGTATGGGCAAATAAAGAAGGAGGAGGAAGCTCTGATAGTAAATATTTTAAAACCAAGCACGAATATATTTATTGTTATGCAAAAGAATATGGAAAACTCTTAATTAACCAAGATATACAAGAAGAAGATAAATCCTATAACTATCAAGATGAATATTTAAGTGAACGAGGAAAATATAAACTCATCAAACTGAATAGCTTTAGTATTCAGTATTCATCATCTCTTGATTATCCTATTGAATATAAAGGTGAATTTATTTATCCTAGCGAAAAAGGAAAACGTGGTTGTTGGCGTTGGTCTAAAAAACGTTATGAATGGGGGTTAGCAAATGGCTATATTGTTATTAAAAAAGGTGCTGATGGAGATAATAAAATATACACAAAACAATACTTCAAAGTCGATATAGATGGTAATAATATTATTAGAGGATTACCACCGATAGCATTAATTGAAAAATATTCAAGTACTATGGCATCAAAACAAATTGAAGATTTACTTGGATCTCATACTTTTGATTATTCAAAGCCATGGAATCTAATTTTCCATATAATCAAAAATGCAACGAATACAGATTCCCTCATCCTCGACTTTTTCTCCGGTTCCGCCACCACCGCTCATGCCGTCATGCAGCTTAACGCCGAAGACGGAGGAAACCGTAAGTTCATCATGGTACAAATCCCGGAACAATGCAATGAAAAAAGCGAAGCCGCCAAAGCCGGATACAAAAACATCTGTGAAATAGGCAAAGAACGCATACGGCGGGCAGGGAAAAAAATTAAACAGGAAGCAGGCGAAAAAGCAAAAAACCTTGACATTGGATTTAAAGTCTACCGTGCTGAATCATCAAATTACAAAAAATGGCACGATTATACCGGGAATAACATCAAAGAAGCGGAAGATATGTTTCGCCAATTTGAAAATCCTCTGGTAGACAACTGGAAACCGGAAAACCTCTTGACCGAAATAATGCTTCTGGAAGGATTTCCGCTGGACAGTGTAATAACCGATTTGAAAGCTTTTGCAAAAAACACCATTAAAAAAATTGAGTCTGATTTTTGCGAACACAATCTGTATGTCTGTCTTGACCGCGAGATACATTCCGATACCATACAAAACTTAAGTCTTGAAGATAACGATATTTTTATCTGCCTTGACAGTGCAATCAGCGATCAGGATAAGGCGCGGCTGGATGACAAAGGCCAGCTTAAAACCATTTAGGGAAAAATCATGAGTTTTGGGCCACTCAGATTTAAGTTTGAATCCGGTCAGCCGCACCAGCGGGAAGCCGTTGACAGCGTGGTTAATTTGTTTACCGGATTTTCGCAGGAAACGGCGGATTTTAGCCTTGCCCATGATGTTGTTCCCAATATTATCGAAGACGAGTTTAATACGGAATGGCTGTATGCCAATTATGCAGAAATTATTGCAGCTAACAGAAATTCAGCTGAAACACAGGCAGAACTGCCCATGAACCCTGTGCTTGAATACGAAGACGGGTTTATGCTGAAAAAAACCAAATTCGAAAACGAGCCTGTCCGCTTTCCTGTCTTTACCGTCGAGATGGAAACGGGAACCGGTAAAACGTATGTCTATTTCCGCACCATGCACGAATTAAAAAAGGCGTATGGTTTTCGAAAATTCATCGTTGTCGTTCCGAGCATTGCCATTTATGAGGGGACGATTAAGGCATTCAAGCAAACAAAAGCGCATTTTAAAACCCTGTACAGCAACGAAAATATCAGTCTAACAGAATATGACGGACAGCACATTTCCCGCCTTCGAGGATTTGCTGCATCAACATTCACCGAAATTATGGTTATGACCATTGACAGTTTTAACAAGGCAAGCAATATCATTTACAAGCAAACAGAAAAATTGCAGGGAGAATGGCTGCCCATTGAATATATTCAGACAACGCGTCCCATTCTTATTCTCGATGAAAGCCAGAATTACCGCAGTTCCCTTTCCCGTGAAGCCCTGCGAACTCTTAACCCACTTTTTGCCGTAAATTACAGCGCGACTCCGGTGGATAAATATAATTTGCTCTATCGCTTGTCCCCCGCCGATGCTTTTCGTCACAATCTGGTTAAACGAATTAAGGTTCACGGAGTCACTCAGCAGCATAACCTCAACGATACAACCCTCTCAGTTTCTATTGTTGATATAAAAAACGTTAACAATGAAATTTCTGCAGAATTACAGGCATACTGTATAAAAGACGGCATTAAAAGCCTTAAAACCATCAAGGTAAAAAAGAACGATGATCTATTTAAAAAAACCGGCAACTCTGATTTTGAAGGGTTTATTATCGAAGAAATTCATTACGGCAAAGGCACAATCTTGTTTACGAACCAATCGGTATTAACCAAAGAAAGCCATGCAAGCATCACGCTTTCCAAAAAAGAAATCTTTCGGGTGCAGATTGAAGAAGCGGTAAAGTATCATTTTGAAAAACAAAAAAGCCTTTTGAGCAAGAATATAAAAGTGTTAACTCTTTTCTTTATTGACCGTGTGGCACATTATCAGGGAAACAACGATCCCTTTATCAAAATGTATTTTGAAGCAGCTTTCGAAAAATTAAAAATAAAAGATGCGTTTTTCAATAAATTTACCGCTGATGAAGTTCATGCCGGTTATTTTGCCCGGAAAAAAAGCGATGATGTGTATTTTGATTCGCTTGATACCGATGGCATTAAAGGCCTTGCCGATAAAGACAAAAAAGCGATGCGGGAAGCGGAGAAAGAAGCCTTTCAAAAAATTATGCGGGAAAAGGAAAAGCTCTTGAGTTTTTCAGAAAAAACCTGTTTCATCTTTGCTCATTCCGCCCTGCGGGAAGGATGGGATAACCCCAATGTCTTTACGATCTGTCTGCTTAAAGATCCGGTCTACGAAACAGATAACCAAAAAAATACTCGTCGCCAGGAACTTGGACGGGGATTGCGGCTCTGTGTAAACCAGGACGGCGAACGGGTCAAAGAAGAAGGGGTAAATATTCTTACGATTGTGTGTCCCGAAGACTTCAGCCAGTATGCCGAAAAGCTGCAGGATGAATATGCCGCTACCGGCGACATTGCCCCGCCGCCGCCGACCAATGCGGTCCGCAAACCGGTAACGCGGAACGAGGAAGTATTTAATCACGCCGACTTCCGCACTTTCTGGGAAAACCTTTCCCGGCAAACAAACTACCTTATCAATATCGATACTGCCGAACTGGTTAAAAAATGTGCAGAAAAACTCAATCATCCCGATACCATTTTCCCCGATACCCAAATTGTCATTTCTAAGGGAGAAATAATCATGACCGATTACTGCATCACTCTGCTGGGTACAAATCTTGGTCATGCAAAAATCGAAATTACTGTTAAAGATACCAGGGGGAGAAACGACACTTTCTTTGGTACGTATTATCAAAAAGGGTTTGATTTTGGCAGAAGCAGCAAAGATAAAAATCTTTCCGGTTATAAAATTATTACTATCATTGATGATAAAAATGATCCGGTTGTTGAATTTGGCAACGGCGAAACATTAACACGGGAAAACCCAATCACTTTCAGCGGAAATCCCATGCAAATGCAAAGCCAAAGAACGGTTCAGACAGCCGGGACAAATTACCCTGTTTTTAATATTATTGATCGGGCTGCAAAAGCGGCCGGTCTTACAAGGCCTACCATTTTTTCTATTTTCAAGAGCATACAGGATTCAAAAAAAGCTAAACTGTTTAACAACCCCGAAGGGTTTGCCCATGTTTTTATCAACGAAATCCGCGTGGAACTGGCAGACCATGTTGCAAACAAAATCGAATACTCACTTTCAAATGATTTCCGTGAATACCGTTTTGAAGAATATACCTTGCCGGAACAAAAAAGAGAACAACAAGTTTTATTTGCCGCCGAAGATCCGCCTCCTTATGGCGATCCTGTTCTCCAAACAGCAGAAAAAAAAGGCAGCAAGAAACAGGCTATCGAGCACTATTTCCCCCGATCAAAGGAATATCCGCAGCGAGAATTGGTTGAAGGTTCCGCTCACTGTTTATATGATCACATTCAGACAGATTCCGATGTAGAAAAAAACTTTGTAAACCTTCGTCTCAAAGAAGATGATAAAAATGGAAACATTGCCTGCTACTTCAAGTTTCCCGGCAATTTCAAAATACGTATTCCCAAAATCATCGGCAACTACAACCCCGACTGGGGTATCGTCCGCATCGGCAATGACGGCAGAGCAAAAATTCAACTTGTCCGTGAAACTAAAGGATCGATCGACCCCAATCAATTACGTTTCAGCAACGAAAAGCGCAAGATTGAATGTGCCAAAAAACACTTTAATACTTTGGGCATCAGTTACCGGCAAGTGACCGACAAAATACCGGACTGGTGGAAAGAAAACTGAAGTCCTACCAGCAGCAAAATCCATGAAAGAAATGGGTGAAGCGGCGGTAGGGGGGATACGGTATAATAAAAATCTGGTATACTACTTATTATGTCAAAGAAGGTGAATATGATTTTAATAAAAAATGCCATGATAAAAACAATGGCAGGAAAAGACATCCCGAATGGCTGTATCTTGATTGAAGGCGACAAGATAAAGAAGATTGGTGAAAATTTAACTACGCCTGCAGGAGCGCATGTTATTGATGCTACCGGACGGCTTACCACTCCAGGGCTCATTGACGGGCACAGCCATGTCGGCCTTTTTGGAGAAGCCTGCGGCTGGGAGGGTGATGACGGCAACGAAATGACCGATCCCATAACACCCCACATGCGCGCCATAGATTCGATTAATCCCATGGACGAGGGATTCAAAACCGCCGTAACCGGAGGCGTAACCGTCATAGGAACCGGCCCCGGAAGCGGGAACGCCATTGGCGGAACATTTACCTGTATAAAACTGCACGGAAACCGGGTTGACGACATGATTCTCAGAGACAACTTTGCCATGAAAATTGCGTTCGGCGAAAACCCCAAATGGGTCTACGGGCAGCATCAAAAAAAATCACCCAGTACCCGCATGGCCACTGCTGCGCTCATTAGAGAAACCTTGTTTAAGGCACAGCGCTACAGCGACGAGCTGCTGGAATATGAGAAATCCACGAAGAAGGATAAGAAGAAACCTCCCTTTGAAATGAAGATGGAAGCTCTCCTGCCGGTGATGAGGCGAAAAATTCCTCTGAAAGCCCATGCCCATAGAACAGATGATATATTCACTGCCCTGCGAATAGCGCGCGAATTTAATCTGGACATCACTCTGGAACACTGCACCGAGGGGCATCTGATTGTTGATGCACTGGTACAAGAAAATAAATTTATTTTTATCGGCCCGTCATTTGGATCAAAGTCAAAACTGGAACTGCTCCATATGTCATTTGATACCGCCAAAATTCTTTCCGATGCCGGTTTGAAAATTGCCATCATCACCGATGCTCCGGTGATACCTCAGCAGAACCTTGCGATGTGTGCAGGGTTTGCGGTAAAAGCGGGAATGAACGAAGACAAGGCATGGGAAGCCATTACCGTAACTCCCGCAAAAGCAATGGGCGTATTTCACCGGGTTGGCAGTCTGGAAAAAGGCAAGGATGCCGACATAGCCATATTCAACGGGAATCCCCTATTCGAAATTGGATGCACAGCGGCTTACACGATTATAAACGGAAAGATTGTGCATGATGCGGGGTAGTCCACGATTATTGGTTCCAAATAGTGTAAGCACCATACATTTATTGGTTGCAATAAATGTAGATTTCCAGTATACTTGTCTCGAGTAAGAGGCAATAAATGAAAAATATGAGACGATATGAACTGAATTCCTTAAAAAACTGGAAAAATTCGCCAAACCGCCGGCCTTTAATGCTTTTTGGGGCACGGCAGGTTGGAAAAACATGGCTTGTCCGGAATTTTGCCGCCTCTGAATACGACGATTTGATGGAACTTAATTTCTTTACGGATCATTCAATAAACGAGATTTTTGCAAAAGATATTTCCCCGGCATACATTATCCAGCAGCTTGAACTCCGGTTTGAAAAAAAAATTGACCCGGCTCGAACCCTTCTGTTCTTTGATGAGATTCAAGAGTCCCAGCGGGCTATGGATGCGTTAAAGTCTTTCAATGATGCAGGGCGCGAATATACCATTGTCGCAGCAGGCAGTTTTCTTAGCGTCATGCTTGGGCAGAGACCGGTAGGGCAAACTGACCAGATGACCTTATATCCAATGTCATTTTGTGAATTTTTGGAAGCAATGGGGCATAAGATTCTGGCAGACACTATCAAACTGCATGATACCAGAGCTTTGTCCGGCGCAAGTGATTTACTGGAATCATTACTCAAGCAATACTTTTATGTTGGCGGAATGCCGCCGGTTTTATCCGAATATGCTGAATACGGCGACTTGTCAAAAGTACGCGAAATTCAGAATGGATTGCTTTCATCATATAAAGGTGATTTTTCCAAACACATAAATGACCCACGCACAGAGCCGAAAATCAGAATGTTGTGGGATTCAATCTCTTTACATTTAGTACGGGAAAATAAAAAGTTTGTTTATAAAAATATAAAATCCGGCGGACGTGCCGCTGAGTTTGAAACAGCAATGCAATGGCTGGTTGATACAGGATTAATATATAAAATAAACAAAGTAGAAACTCCAAAAATTCCTCTAAAGATGCACTACAAAGAAGATTTTTTTAAATTGTATATACTGGACATAGGCTTATTGGGCGCTCAGGCAGAAATAAAATCCGCTGACATACTGAAAGCCGGCTCAGACATAGTAGATGACATGTACGGTGCGCTTGCGGAGCAGTTCGTCTGCCAGGAATTAAAAGCCGCAAAAGTCAGCCCCCTGTTTTACTGGGGGCGGCAGAACAGTACAGCAGAAGTAGATTTCTTAACACAGGATAACGGCGAAATTATTCCGATAGAAGTAAAATCTGCAAAACATACAAAATCGCAATCATTAAGAGTATACATGCAGGAATACAAACCAAAATATGCAGTGCGCACCTCATTAAAAAATTATGGTGTTATGGAAAATTTATATTCTGTGCCGTTGTATATGATTTCTGAACTGCCGGGGATTATTTTTTGAAATTGGATGCACCGCAGTCTGCTGGGTAGCCCAAGTATCTGGTGTACAATTTTTCGGTTGAAACCTTTACATTTTAGCGGTTGAAATAGTCATATTTTAGCGGATGAAACCTTTACATTTTAGCGGTTATATATTAAACTTATAATAGAGATGTGATGATGGATACTTACCGAGGGCGTTTTGCCGACCAAATTCTGCATAACCGGCTTCGCAATACCGGTGCGGTTTTGATACAGGGCGCAAAAGGCTGTGGAAAAACCGAGACGGCAATGCAGGCTGCAAAAAGCACTGCACGGCTTGATGTTGATGATGAGATTCGAATCCGCATGGAACTTGATCCAAAATCGGTGCTTACAGGGCCTGTTCCCCGGCTTATTGATGAATGGCAGGAATATCCGCACATTTGGAAGTATGTACGGCGCGAAGTAGATGATCGTAAAAAGAAAGGGCAATTTATTCTGACTGGATCGGCAAATCCTGAGGAACGAGTGAAACTCCATTCAGGTGCGGGACGGTTTTCTGTTATAAAAATGCGTCCCATGTCACTGTATGAAAAGGGCTGGTCAACGGGAGAAGTGAGCCTTTCTGCTTTGGTGAAGGGCAAGGCTCCTAATTCTGCTCAGGCGGAATTTGACCTTGCAACGCTGGCAGAAAAACTGACTCTTGGCGGTTGGCCGGGTCTTTTGGGAGCCACACACCGTCAAGGCTTGCGGTTTGCGAAGGACTATATTGCGCTTCTTGCAGAAGTCGACATAAACCGGGTTGCCGGGAAAAAAAGAGACCCACAAAAAGTCATGCGACTAATGCAGTCGCTGGCAAGAAATATTTCTACGGAAGCATCGCTTACTGCCATAGCAAAAGACACCGGCGGATCAGGGCTACCGCTTAACGATGAGACAATAACCGAATACCTGGAAACACTTGAACGCCTCATGACACTGGAACAGCTTCCGGCATGGACTACCCATATCCGCAGTGCCGACACTCTAAGAAAAACGCCCAAGCGTCACTTTGTCGATCCGTCTTTGGCTATTGGCGCATTGGGTCTTTCTGTCGATAAATTGCTGGCTGACCTTAATTATTTTGGCCTCTTGTTTGAATCGCTCGTTATTCGTGATCTGCGGATTTATGCCGATGTGCATGACGGGAAAATTTACCATTACCGTGATTCACGAAACATGGAAATCGATGCCATTGTTGAGTATCCCGATACCTCCTGGGCGGCTTTTGAAGTGAAGATGGGCTTCAATGCCCAGGATGAAGCCGCCGCAAACCTGCTTAAATTTGCAAAGAAGATTGATTGGGAAAAGGCAGGGAAACCAAAGGCGCTTACGGTAATTACCGCTAACGGCTTTGCCTGCCGCCGCAAGGACGGGGTGAATGTTGTGCCGTTGGGGGTTTTGGGAGGGTAGAGGGGGGGGGCCTTTAGGCAGAGATTTAAAGATATAGCCTAAGACCTCGAAGCATTTATCAACTACTGGGACGGATGCGAGCGGATAGTAAACCGCTTGATGGAAATGTTACCTACCACCGAAGCAGACCTGCGGGCTGCCGTTGCGGCTAACCCCCAGGGAATTGAAGCACGGGTGCTGCAGCAACTTGAAAGCGGGCGGATTGCTGCACAACAGACAGGGAAAATAGTAGGCGGTCAGCAGGTTAAGCAAACGGTCGGCGGCGGGATGGCTGCCATTGCAGTTGACGAAAACGGCAACAGCAGACTTGTCACCGACCAGGAAGCGGCAAACATTGCGTATGACCAGCTCCGGGCAATAACGGTACTGACCAACGATTTCAACCCCGCCACACTGCTCCATGAATGGCTGCACTTTATGACAAGGGTTATTATACCCAACAGCCCTCAGTACAAGGCGCTGGTGGAAGACGCGGTGAGCAAGGCGTTCAAAGAGGACATCAAGCTGGAGAACTTTCAAAAGAAACACCACGAGTGGCTGGCGGATAACTTTGAGCATTACCTTAAAACAGGAGAGGCGCCGACAGCCGGGCTGAAGGCGGTGTTCAGGCGGATTGCCGCCGCCTTTAAAGATTGGATAGCTAAAAGCCCTCTGGCTCGCGATACAAAATGGACCGGCAACCCCGAACTTAAATTTTTCTTTGACCAGATACTGAGAGGAGAGGAAGGGGCCGTGCTGGGCGGCGACGCCCAATCCCAGGAAACGACGCGGGTGCAGACGGACAACGCCCAGCAGCATGAATACGCGGAGATGACCGAGCCGGAGCGGGTGCTGCAAAGCGACCTGCACACGGCGGAAGAAAAGGCGGAGATGCTCTACTCGATGGCCAGGGCGCAACAGGAAGCGCTCAGGAACATGGAAGCTATTGAGGTTCCTGCCGAAGCCATTGAAAAGAAAGCAGCCAAAGGAATCTATGCAAAGATACAAACACGGCAAAATAAACAGACAGGCCAGACAGCGTTATTTGTGACAAGGTCTCTAAAAAAAATATTAAGACACAAGGGATTTGATAACAGGGTAATATCGGTACTTGCTGAGGCTTTTGAAAACGCCGTATTCATGTATGATGAGACAGTAGACGTATCACATAAAAAACATACTAATTTTACAGGGTACAGTCATTATGCTGCAAAAATAACCATTGACGGACAGCCGGTATATGCACGATTTACACTTGAAAACTTGAAAACAAAACCCGGAAAACCTAAAATAAGCCAATTTCATTCGGTACATTTATCACACGAAGTAAAAAATAATGCCGCTGGCCCCCGCGTAAATCCGTCAATTATCACGACGGCAACTTGGGGTGCAAGCGGCACCACTGATTTAAAGTTACAACAATGGCTCAATAATGTCAATAGCAATTCTTCGAAAATGAACTTCCAGATCATCGGCGAAAAGGGAGCTCAAGCCTTAGACCAAGCGAGGGAAGCCACAGCCCGGCTGGATAACCTTGAGACCGCCCGGCACATGGAGCAGGCGGGTAAAGACGCCAAGGCGGTCCGCATGGCCACGGGCTGGGAGCGGGGGGCGGACGGCAAGTGGCGGCACGAGATACGTGACATACAATTAATTAAAAGGGATATTTTCAGGATAGGGAAAAACGTCACCTTAAATTTATCCCATATCGTTAAAAACAAAGAACTGTTTACCGCCTACCCGCAACTGCGGAAAATGCCCGTTCGCTTTGAATCGCTTGACGGCGGCGGCGGGATGTACCGCAACGGCGAGATAACACTGGATTCGCAGTACCTGTCGGTCGATTACGATAACTGGACGGGGGTGTTTAAGGGCGAAGCGGAAAGCATTTTAGTTCACGAAATACAGCACGCAATACAAGACATTGAAGGTTTTGCGCAAGGCGGAAACCCCCAGGGGATAGATGCCACGCTGCGGGATCAGGCTGTCGCAATAATTGAAACATTAAATGACGAGCAGCTTGAAGCACATGACACATGGAAACGCGAAGCTATGATTAAAGATATGCGGTTGCACGGTATAATGCAGGTGTTCGGAAGAACAGCTGCCGGTTGTGGCCTTTGTTGGGACATCCGGGTCCAAAACCCGTTTGATCACCGTAAACGCGAATAACAACCGGCAGCCGCATTTGCTTAATGGGGGTTGACCTTGGTCCGCCAATACCCCGAATAGACGCATGGTAATTATACCGTAGTTTAACCGGACAATCAAATCATTTTGAGGAGGCTTGTATGCAGTTTGTGGGAATTGATTTACACACCAACAGGTTCACCTGCTGTTACCGCGGTGAAGAGAAAGAAAAAAAGGAAACGGCGACATTTGAATTGACCGATTACGGGCTGGCGCAGTTCTATCAGACATTGACCGATGAAACGTATGTGTTGGTAGAAGCCACAAACCCGACGTTCGCTTTTGTCCGGCTGATAGAGCCGATGGTGAAGGAGGTGATAATAGCAAACACCTACGAGTTGAAACAGATAAGCCTTGCCCGCAAGAATACGGACAAGATAGACGCGGACATCTTGTGCCGCATCCTGAAGATGCAAGTGCTTTCCGGGGAGCGTGCGGTATCCCCGGTTACGGTTCCGCCCGTTACCATACAGGATTTACGGAGTTTGTTCACCACGTACCGGCTGTACCGCAAGCAAACCACGCAAATCAAGAACCGGGTACACTCGTTATTGAAGGAACGGCTGTACGGTTTTACGCAGGAAGAGATTTTCAGCAAAAAAGACCAGGAAAAGATACGGAAGTTGGAGAACGGTACGGCTATGGCTTTCCAGATACACCAGCTATTGGATAATCTTGCCTCTAAGGAGGTTCAAATTGATGAACTTGAGGCCAAGATTAAAGAACATGCCGAACCATATATGACGGAGATAGCGATACTGACGAGCATGAAGGGGATAGGGGTATTTACCGCGATAGCGGTTATTGCGGATATAATCGAAGTTAACCGGTTTAAGAACTCCAAAGCGTTTACCTCATATTTACGCTCTGCACCGAAGGTGTCAAATTCCAATACTTCCAAGTCAGTGCTTGGAACCAACAAGAAAGGCCGGAAACTGGCCGCCACACTTATAACACAGTCTTTAAACCATGTGCTTTCCGCCAGCCCAAAATTGAACCGCTGGTACGAACATCTGACCCAGCTTAAGAAGAAAGGGCTGGTAAGAACCGGGCTGCGCAGAAGGGTTTTCGCAGAGATGTATCAAATGCTCAAGAAGGGGGAATACCATTATGGCAGGGATGCACGGATGCATGATGCTAAAATGCTTCAATACAAAAGATTTCTTGAAAAAAGAAAAAATCTTTTGAAAACAGCTTGACTTTTATCATAGACGGATGCTGGTACAGGAGATTGAAAAATGGCGGCCTGCAAGCGAGCGGGAAAGCTACCCGGAAGTACAAGAACTGCGGCGGCAGTTAAGCGAAGCGGATGCGGCATTTATTGAGGCGGCTGGGCAAGAGGCCTTTGATGTTTTATCAAAAATCACTACCAGCAGGTATGATGAAGACACAGCGCACGGCTTGTACCGCCGCCTTGCCGGAGAGGTAGAAGCCAGAAACGCCCAGGTGCGGCAAGGGTTCACCGATGCCGAACGGCGGCAGACCCTGCTGGAGCAGACCGAGGACGTGGCCCGCGCGGAGCAGATTTTCATTGAAAAAGGGCTGACAGCCGCCGCGAGCGCAATAGAAGCCCATGACGGCGCAGAACAGGACGAAACGCAAAATGACACGGCAAGGGGAGCTGCGGCGCAGCCTGGGGCCTCTGTGGGGCAAATACAGGCAAACCAGGCAAGGGCTGCGGAACGGCAGAGCTACCAAAACGAGTTACGGCAGGTACAAGACGGCACAATAAACCCCGGCCGGATGATACCTTTGGGCATGGCTCCGGAAGCATACGCGAGGCACGGACTGCCGGATTACCCGATAAAATTATCTGTAAAAGCTATAGAGAAAGCCACTGGCCCGCATAAAGTGGATATGCAGACCATTGAAAAATTGCCGGAACTGCTGAATGAACCTGTCCTCATTTATCATTCTTTGTCAGAATCCGGAAAATTTATTACACTTATTGATGCCGTTGACAAAGACGGAGACCCTGTAATAGTTATTCAAAACCCGGTTAAAAACGAAAGAGGCAATTATACAAACATAATTAACCTTTACGGGAAAGAAAATTTTGATAGACATATTCACAACATAATTATTGAAAATAAGTTAATAGCGGTAGATAAAAATAAGGCCACCAAATATGTTAGCACAACAGAGCGCCAATTGCTCAAGGCGACATTATTTGATGACCTTTCATCTCAAATATCTAACACTTCCGCGAATTTGTCAAGCGGTTTAGAAGAAAACTCTGGTTTACTCTTCCAGCTCACCCGCGAAGAAATCCACGAGCAGGCGCTGCAGCACGACACCTAGCAGGAGTGGATGCAAAGCGATGAATTCACCGAAGCGGTGACCTACGGGGAATACCAGGCCGCCTTCCGCCTGGACGATGCGGACGCGGAGCCGCAGACCAGGGAAGCGCTGAAAACCTGGTACGAAAAGCAGTGGAACGAGGCGCGGGTGCTGGCGCGGGAAAACGCGCTGTGGGACGACGGGGAGCGGACGGAGGCAAACGCCGAATCGGTCGACCCCGAATTACTGGACGACGCCGGGAGCATTGAGTTTAACCCGGAATTATACGAGGAGGAAGCGCATGAGCTTACAGACAACATTTCAGGGGATGAGCGGGCCGGACCGGATAGACCGGATACTGGCGTTGACCAAGCGGCTCCGGGACATTCGTGGATCGATAGAGACGATCCGGTACAGCGAGGATCTGGTGACGGAGTTGCCGGACGTGCTGAAGACGCTGGGGGACGCGAAGGACGCGGTGATAGCCGAACTCAAGACCGTGTAAAGGACGGCCCGATAACCACGAGCGAGGCGAACCGGCGGCTTGCCGCCAAGCTGCCCCGCGTGGTTGACGGCTTTGTACTGGGGATTGGCCGTACAATACGCATGAGCCTGAAGCACTTTGAAGCGCAGACAGCGGAAGATGCCGCAGAAAGGGAGCAAATAGGGCGGGACCAGCGGCGCATTGACCGCGAGATACACCCGTACATCAGGGCGCTCGCAAGGACTGGGTTAATGTTGTGCCTTTGGGGGTTTTGACGGCGAGAGAGGGAGCCAGAGAATAAAAAAAAGGAGGGCGAACCCTCCTTTTTTGCCACCATACGACGTCATTTTGTGGCACAACCCTTGCGGGAGGCCTTGTTAACATACCGACCAATTTTCTTAATAAACTGTAGATTAAATATATATGATAGTGTAGGATTTGTCAAGATGTATGCAACAAACTTATTGAATGCGAATCGATAGGTTTGTGTTGCAAACCGACCAATTTTCTTAGTAAACTGATTATTTATTACAGAGTGGTAGTTAATAATACCATATTTTCTCCAGGTAGGTTTGTGTATTCCCTTGACATTATTTGATAAATGAACTACAATTTATAACCTCCCTATCAAGACCATGTGTCTTCATAGTTGAGCTTGTCTTTTTGGGGAGGTTGTTATTTGATCTCTTAATATAGGAGGCCCCCATGTGGCGCTTGGCATTAGATTTAGGGACGAATTCAATAGGCTGGACCGCGTTACAACTGGAATTTGAAGGTAAGGACAAACCCAAACCAACAGAAATCTTGGATATGGGTGTACGCATTTTCACCGACGGCAGGGAAGCCAAAACCGGAACACCTATGAATGAGGCACGCAGAAATGCTAGGCAAATGAGGCGTCAGCGGGATCGAAAAATACGGCGAAAAAAAGCTATGCTTAACTTTCTTATCAACAACAAGCTTATGCCCCATGACAAGGAAAAACGGCTGATTGTGGCACGCCTTGATCCGTATCAACTTCGTGTAGCTGCCCTGGAACGTAAATTAAAACCTTACGAGCTAGGTCGGATTATGATGCAGTTCTCAGTCCGCCGGGGTTTTAAGTCCGGCAGAAAAGGGCAAACAGAAAAAACCGCAGAACAGGAAGGAATGCTCGGCGGTATTCAAACACTGGAAGCAGACCTGCAGGGGCTTACCCTTGGGCAGTGGTTATTCAGACAAAAGGAAAAAGGCAACTCTGTTCGTTTTAAACCTGTAATGGAAAAATCAAAAATTCTGTATTCTTTTTATCCTTCCAGAGAAATGTATGAAACAGAATTTATTGCGATTATGGACAAACAAAAAAAATATTACAAAGAATTAAATTGGGAAAGGGTTTATAAAATCATCTTTTTACAACGACCACTTAAACCTTCAGAGCGTGGATCGTGTCAGTTTTATACTGAAGAGAAACGGGGCTACGGGGCATTTGTTTCGGCTCATCGTTTTAGAATATTACAAGATATTAATAACCTAAAATACTATAACGATGAAAACATTGAAGAAGAAATCTCCTCCGAATTAAAACAAAAATTATTTGATGCACTCAATACACAAAAATCTCTTGCCTTTAGCAAAATACGAAAAACTTTAGGCAAAGACAACACTGGTTCATTTAATCTTGAAGACAGTAAACGGGAAAATCTCAAAGGTAATGAAACATCGTTCGTGTTACGAAAACCCGAATATTTCGGTTCCATCTGGGATGATTTAACAGTTCAAAAACAGGATGAAATTATCGAACAATTGATGATCGAAGATGATGAAAAGGTTATCTATGATTTTTTAGCAACTTTTAGCTTAACTACAGAACAAATAAAAAATATTTCGGGATATAATTTTCCTGCCGGAACAACTATGCTTTCTTCAAAGTTCATGATTGATTGTTCGGAAGTTATGTTGAAAGAATGGATTGGTTATTCAGATGCGGTTAAAAAGATGGGACTTTCAAAAAAAGAAGCACGTCAAATACAGCGTTCTCTCCCTTATTATGGAAAAATACTTACAGGACAAGTAAGCGGCGCCAAAGGCGAAGACTACGAGGGTAACGATGAAGAAAAGTATGGACGTATAGCAAATCCCACTGTGCACATTGCCTTGAATCAGCTGCGAAAATTGGTGAATGCCCTTGTCCGTCGTTTTGGTAAGCCAACTGAAATCATCATGGAAGTAAATAGAGAACTAAAGTCAAGTAGAACCAAAAAAGAAGAAGAAATGAAAAAGCAAGCAAAAAACCAGAAAGACAATGAGCGGATAAGAAATGAGATAAAAGAACTTGGATATTTGCAAGTAGGCAGTGAAGACATCAAGAAATATAAACTGTGGGAAGAACTTGCCCCAGAAGGGATCGCAAGGCGCTGCCCCTATTGCGGAAAAACAATTTCTGCTAAACAATTAATGTCTGGTGCAGTAGAGATTGATCATATTCTTCCATATTCCAGAACTTTACTCAACTCTCGCGATAATCTTATCGTGGCTCATCGGGAGTGTAATCAAGCAAAAAGGAACAGAAGCCCTTTTGAAGCATTTGGCAATAATACAGGCGGATTTGATTGGAATCAAATCATGGATATTACTGCTAAGTTGCCATATAGAAAGCGAAGAAAGTTCTTTCCTGATGCAATGACTAGCTTCAACGAAGAAGAAGGAGGTTTTCTTGATAGACAGTTGACAGATACAGCTTATCTTTCCAAAGCTGGCGAAAAGTACCTTTCTGTTGTATGTAAAAGCAATGCAATATGGGTTAGCCCGGGAAAGCTTACCGCTTTACTTCGCGGGTTTTGGGGATTTAATACCCTGCTTAACCGGGGACAGGAAACCTGGTATAAAAACAGAAGCGATCATAGGCATCATGCGCTGGATTCTCTCGTTATTGGCCTGTGTGACAGAAACATTATCGCCGAGGCTGCCCGAATTAACAACAACATGAGTTATAGAGAAATTCATGCTCCGCCATGTCCAATAGACAGGAAAGTAATTGAGGAACATTTAAAATCAATTGTTGTTTCCTACAAACCGGATCATGGGATAGAAGGAAAACTGTACGCAGAAACTGCCATGGCAAAACATTCCTATTTGGAACAGATTAATCCAACCGAACTTGGAGAAAATGAAATTAACCGTATTGTTCCAAAAAGCATAAAAGAGGATATAGCTCTTTTAGTAGAAAAGGAAGGGTTTAGAAAAGCAAAATCATTGATTCAAAAAAAATACAAATTCCTTCGGGTTTTTAGAGACAAATGGGTGTCCCGCACTCCACTGGAATCCATTAAGGATATTTCCAGAATTGCAGACCTTGTTATTCGGGATAGAATTCAAGCGTTACTTAATTCTAAGTCAGGTAAAGTTGGACAAAAATTGGAAGATGTCTTAGCCCAATTCAGTAAAAAGAACGGAATATATTCTGTTCGTTATTTTCCCAAGGATCAAGTTCCGGTTAGCATTAAAGATAATGCTAACAAAGCCTATATGCCTGATGATTTTTACCGAGTAGATATTTGGCGGCTGCCTGAACAAAAAGGAAAAACCAAATATGAAGGGGTGTTTGTTTCCCGTCCTGTTGCTATGCAGGGACATGAATATAATGAAGAAACAGGTTTTTTACAGAAACCTCATCCTGCGGCTAAATTGATTATGAGCCTATGTAAAAATGATGTTGTGCAATTATCCAATAAAACGACACAGGAATTTTGTAGAATTGCAGGGTATGCAACTACACGGAATAAAATAGATATTCGTCCTATATATGCCAGCGATACAATTGCTGCTTGGAAGAAAAACACAAACACCAATCTTACATCAGCTTTTTGGCCTTCAGATATTGAGGGACAAAATTTTAAATCAATAAATGTTTTATTCAATGAATTCGATGTTAAAAAAATAAAAATAACTATAGACGGGAAACTTAATTGCCGATCTTAATAGTTTATGATACCAAGAATTGTTGATGTAAGTGAAAACGGTCGTTTTATTGCCAAAAAATGCGGATTCATTACAATCAAACAGGGCAATGAATCATTAGGCGAAGTGCCGCTGGATGATATTGGCGTTTTAATGATTTCAGCATTTGGCGCGACTTGCACCAAAGATGCACTCGTCAGTCTTGCTGAACGCGGGGCAGTAACAATTCTCTGCGGCTCCAAAGGGCTGCCATCTGCTCTGGTACTACCGGTTAACGCCAATTATGAATCTGCCTTACGGATAAAACTCCAAACTCAGGCAAGTCAACCTTTAAAAAAACGGCTCTGGCAATCTATTGTAATAGCAAAACTAAAAAATCAATGTGAAGTATTAAGATATTTTAATAAGCAGAAAAAAGCAAATCAGATTGATGTATATGCTCGGCAGGTTCAATCCGGTGACCCGCAAAACAGGGAAGCCAGCGGTGCAAGGATTTACTGGAAAACTCTTTTTGGCGATGAATTTTCCCGTAATCCCGATGGTGATTGGCCTAACAGTCTATTAAATTATGGATATGCAATACTGCGGGCATCCGCTGCCAGAGCTTTATGTGCAGCAGGACTGAATCCCATATTTGGCATTCATCATGAAAACAGCACAAATCCTTTTCCCTTAGCAGATGATATTATGGAGCCTTATCGTCCGCTTGTGGACTTCTATGTAAAGCAAATTTTAACTACAGAAATTAATGAAATGAACTCAACTGCTAAACATAAGGTAAGCGCTTTTTTATGGGCAGATCTTAGTTTTGAAGGAGAGACCACGCCTCTTTATACAGCCATGGAACGGCTGGCTTTTTCTCTGGTTAAATCCTATAAATCCAAAAAGCCTCAAATTGAAATTGCCAAAATCCGATTATCAAAAAATGACTGAGCTTAGTTCATATAAACTTATGTGGATGATTGTACTTTTTGATCTGCCTGTAATTACCCAGGAGGAGCGGAAAGCGGCATCTCTTTTCAGGAAAACCCTGTTGGATAAGGGTTTTCACATGAGCCAGTATTCGGTATACTACAGACTACTTTCCGGCAAAGAAGCTCTTGATGGTTATATTAGGGAAATCCAATCGCAGCTTCCAACTAAAGGGAAAGTGGATATTCTTGCGATAACGGATAAACAATATGAAGGAATTATTTCATTTTCAGGTAAATCAAAAGGAAAAAACAAGCAAAAACCATCCCAATTATTGCTTTTTTGACCCGTTTTTTTACCCGACCTTAACGGCTAATTCCTTATCATGCAAGGAATTAGCCGTTAACGAATACAGTTTACTAAGAAAATTGGTCGGTCTGCAACTAATCGCCTCTTGGGGATCGAACGGGTCAAATACAGTTTACTAAGAAAATTGGTCGGTCTGCAACAAAGCTTCAGTTGGAGCTAATTCAGTGATGAATACAGTTTACTAAGAAAATTGGTCGGTCTGCAACTCATTATTGTTATTGGTTTCCTTGTCTTTAAATACAGTTTACTAAGAAAATTGGTCGGTCTGCAACCGGTACGGTCAAAACGAGTAGACATATCGAAATACAGTTTACTAAGAAAATTGGTCGGTCTGCAACAACCGCCATTCGATTTCGTCATGGAACCAGAATACAGTTTACTAAGAAAATTGGTCGGTCTGCAACCGTCGTAAACGTTTACCTCTGCCTCTACGAAATACAGTTTACTAAGAAAATTGGTCGGTCTGCAACCGCCATAGAAAACCCGTTCAAGGGAACTAAAATACAGTTTACTAAGAAAATTGGTCGGTCTGCAACTAATGTACGCATGACAACACAACAAACTGAATACAGTTTACTAAGAAAATTGGTCGGTCTGCAACGATGAAGGATCAAACAATACACAATGCTGGAATACAGTTTACTAAGAAAATTGGTCGGTCTGCAACCTGCAGCTTGAAGTTTATAGTATTGCCAATAATACAGTTTACTAAGAAAATTGGTCGGTCTGCAACCAGGCAAAGCAGCGCTCGAGTGCTCCGCATAATACAGTTTACTAAGAAAATTGGTCGGTCTGCAACCTTGGGCTATGAAACATATCCATAAGCATGAAAATACAGTTTACTAAGAAAATTGGTCGGTCTGCAACGGTAGATGATCATCATCATACGTGAGAGTGAATACAGTTTACTAAGAAAATTGGTCGGTCTGCAACGTGAATTCACAGTACCATTTTTCATAACATAATACAGTTTACTAAGAAAATTGGTCGGTCTGCAACCATAACACCGAAGCCGAGGCAGAGCGCGACCAATACAGTTTACTAAGAAAATTGGTCGGTCTGCAACGCGGATGGAGTGAATACGATAATTTGGCAGAATACAGTTTACTAAGAAAATTGGTCGGTCTGCAACTTGCGCTCCCCGGTGGAGAAACAGCCCCAAATACAGTTTACTAAGAAAATTGGTCGGTCTGCAACTCTCAGAAGTTTTACAAACCTCTGAATCTGAATACAGTTTACTAAGAAAATTGGTCGGTCTGCAACATAGCCAGTCCGTGGTGGGAAGACGTGCATAATACAGTTTACTAAGAAAATTGGTCGGTCTGCAACTTGCCATCTGCGCCGGGTTGCCCGTCAATAAATACAGTTTACTAAGAAAATTGGTCGGTCTGCAACTGTTTACGGGGTCGTAGTTGTCCCGATCAGAATACAGTTTACTAAGAAAATTGGTCGGTCTGCAACAGTCTTCTTTGCTTTCAAAGGTTTCCGTTCAATACAGTTTACTAAGAAAATTGGTCGGTCTGCAACCAATGGATATGCTTCTCACTTGTGATAGTGAATACAGTTTACTAAGAAAATTGGTCGGTCTGCAACGTGCCGCGCGTTTCAATGTTAATACAAGCGAATACAGTTTACTAAGAAAATTGGTCGGTCTGCAACGGTGGTGGTTTGTAATTCAGAATTTGCTGAAATACAGTTTACTAAGAAAATTGGTCGGTCTGCAACCGTTTTTTACGGTTGCTTTTTATGGATGCTAATACAGTTTACTAAGAAAATTGGTCGGTCTGCAACAAAAACCCCCAGTAAGAGGCTGAAGTGCTAAATACAGTTTACTAAGAAAATTGGTCGGTCTGCAACATAATGGGTATCATGTCGTCAGAAGTGATGAATACAGTTTACTAAGAAAATTGGTCGGTCTGCAACCGCCCTCTGACACAGGTATTGTTATTGCTGAATACAGTTTACTAAGAAAATTGGTCGGTCTGCAACTACACCTCACTCTTCCCGCCATTCGCTGGCAATACAGTTTACTAAGAAAATTGGTCGGTCTGCAACCAGGCGGCTTGCAATATGAGCTTACCTTCTAATACAGTTTACTAAGAAAATTGGTCGGTCTGCAACCATCTCCGGCCTCTGCGTACTTTTGTACCAAATACAGTTTACTAAGAAAATTGGTCGGTCTGCAACCACCACCTGCAAGGCCCGTTTGAGGTTGACTAATACAGTTTACTAAGAAAATTGGTCGGTCTGCAACGAAAAGCTGTAACCACTATTACTGTTAAATAATACAGTTTACTAAGAAAATTGGTCGGTCTGCAACTTACGCTGTAGGCTTTAAGCTCTTTTTTCTAATACAGTTTACTAAGAAAATTGGTCGGTCTGCAACTTATTGAGTACGTCTTCTTGTTCCAAAGTAATACAGTTTACTAAGAAAATTGGTCGGTCTGCAACTATGGCGGGAGTACCCTTTAGGGATAAATTAATACAGTTTACTAAGAAAATTGGTCGGTCTGCAACTTTAGGAAATCAAGTGTTGCGCTTGTTGCAATACAGTTTACTAAGAAAATTGGTCGGTCTGCAACGCGCGACTTCCTCAACCTTTTTCCCTGAATAATACAGTTTACTAAGAAAATTGGTCGGTCTGCAACTGGCGGTGCATTTACAGGGATAAAGGGTATAATACAGTTTACGAAGAAAATTCTCTAACGAATATATCCAAACCTATTATATCGTTAAGATTCCTCATCTGCCATAAACCAAAAGCCCTTGCCCTTCGTCTATATATTAACTATGGTGTAACGATCATGGGCAGCAGGGAGCAAAGTGAAAGTAATTTTCGGAGTGCGACCATGCTGATTGCAAACACAATTCAACGATCTTTTAGAAACCACTTCACATTTCCCACCAAAAGCGCTCACGGTAATTACCGCTAACGGTTTTGCCTGCCGCCGCAAAGACGACGTGAGGAGAACATCATGAAGACATCACCATAACACGGTCGCATAAATATTCTGCGGCGTTTCTGTCATGGGAAATAAAGATGACGGTTAGTCCGAGACTTTGGCGAAGCTCGCTGAACAAGTTGAGTATCTGCGCTCCGGTGGAAACGTCCAGCGAACTGATGGCTTCGTCGGCGATGAGAATTTTTGGTTCCAGCATGAGGGTGCGGCCAATGCAGATCCGCTGTTTCTGGCCGCCGGATAATTCATTTACCTGCCTGTTACGGTACAGGGGATCAAGCCCGACGCGGACAAGCATTTCATCCGCCTTACGGGATCGTTCTATTGCTGTTCCGCGCCGGTGAATGACCAGCGGTTCTTCCAGCAGCCAGCCGACTTTTTTTGTCGGGCTGAGTGAGGCGCCGGGATCCTGAAAAATCATTTGTGAAGCCGGATTTAATTGTTTTCCCGGCTGCTGCAATGTGCCATCAATGAAAATTTCACCTTTATAATCAATGAGACCCAATATGCAGCGGGCAAGGGTACTTTTGCCGCAGCCCGATTCGCCTGAAATCCCGAATATTTCCCCGGCGGCAATGTCCAGGTTAATATTATTTAATACAGGTTTAACTTCCTTTTTTCCGAACATACCATAATTGCGGCTGACATATGCCTGAGTAAGATTACGGATAACGATGATCGGTTTGACTGCTGTGCGAGTTTCAGTCATTGCTTCTGGTACTTCATGCATTTTCGGCTCCGGGGAAAAAGCAGCGTACTTTCCTGTCATTGCCGGTCCTTGCCGTTGGCGGAAAAGCCGATGTACAGCGTTCCTGTTGTCTCGGACAGCGGGGGGCAAAAGGGCAGCCGCGAAAATTGTCTTCGACAGACGGCGCTTTGCCGGGAATAACCGCAAGTGGTTTGCCTTTGGATTCTCTGCATGGAATTGTTCCCGAAAGAGCAGTGGTGTACGGGTGCATGGGTTTGGAAAAAATTGTTTCGGACGGTCCTTCTTCAATAATACTTCCCGCATACATAATCAGACTACGGCTGCTGAAACGCTGTGCCAGAGAAAGATCGTGGGAAATAAACAGAATCGCTGTGCCATATTCCCGATTTATCTGCTCTAGCAGGGATAAAATACTGCCGCTGTTTTCCGAGTCAAGGGCGCTTGTCGGTTCATCTGCAATAATCAATCGGGGGCGGTTTATTGCGGCAATGGCAATCATTACCCGCTGGCACATTCCGCCGGAAAGCTGATGGGGCCATGCCTGGATTATTTTTTCCGGCTGCAAGAACCTGAGGTTGTGCAGTATTTCCAATGCCGCCCCTTCTGCTGTTTTTTTATCAGCGCCGTGCAATTTCAGCACCTCGGAGATTTGTGCACCAATTCTCATCAGCGGATTGAGCGACTGCCGGGGTTCCTGGAAGATCATGGTAATGTCTTTACCTCTGATTTTGCACAGGGATTTTTCGTTTGCGGAACAGAGGTCTATTTGGTTAGGGATCGGGGATCGGGGACCGGGGACCTGGGAATGGGGGGAAGTATTCAGACTACCGGGAGATAACTCGGAAGCAATGTAATTTCTCGTATAACAATCCCTGGTCCCTGGTCCCTGGTCCCTGGTCCCTAACTTTATCTCACCGCCGGTTATTTCAGCGGCAAGGGGAAGCAGACGCATTATGGAAAGGGCGGTCAGGGTTTTGCCGCAACCCGATTCGCCGACAAGGGCGACTATTTCTCCGGTGTTAATGGTAAACCCGATTTGATTCACCGCTGTGTAACAATGCCGCCCCCGTCGTATACCGACAGAAAGGTTCTGTACTTCCAGCAACGGCTGCGCAGCAGATGACGACATGGCTCTATTCCCCAAACTTCCGCCGCAGGCCTTCGCCAAGGCAGTGAAAGGCAATGACCGTAAGCATGATGGCGAAACCCGGTGCAAGGGCGCACCAGGGCGCGTTGTACAGAAAACTTTGTGATTCAGAGAGCATTCTTCCCCAGCTTGGCAGCGGCGGCTGTATGCCCAGGCCAAGGTAATTCATTGCCGCCTCGGCAAGAATTGCGTTGGAAAATCCCAGCGCGGTTGCCGATAACAGTGAGGGCGCCAAATTGGGGAGAATATGTATAAATACAATTCGTGCGTGGCTTGCCCCCAGCAGCCTCTCTGCCAAAATAAAATCTTTATGTTTGTACTGCAATGCGCCGCTCCGCATAATACGGGTAAAGCTGGGAATAAACAGGATCAATAGGGCGATAAAAAGGGAAAATTGGCTGTTGCCGAGAATTGCAACCATGACAAGGGCAAGTAAAATTCCCGGAAAGGAGTGGATCGCGTCCATAAGGCGCATGACCATTTCATCACGAATACCGCCCGAATAACCGGCAAAAAGCCCCAGCGCAACGCCAAGTACAACGGCGCCGGCAACGGTGCAAACAGCAAGGACAATGGTATACCTGCTTCCGGCAATTATCCGGAGCAGAATATTCCTGCCGAAGTTGTCTGTTCCCAAAGGGTGAGTAAGGCTTGGCTTTTGGAAACGAATGTTTGAATCCATCGCGTTATAATCCTGATCAAGCCAGAAAAGACTTGTCAATGATATTAACAGTATTAATACTGTCAGTATGATTCCTGTTTTTAATGTAGTATTCATTTACTTACATCCCCCGCCAGCCGAATTCTGGGATCAACAATCTGAATGACGATGTCTACAAGGGTGTTTGCGATTATTACGATAAAGGCAATGTATACTACAAGCGTTTGTATCAACGGGTAATCCCGTGATGTAATTGCGGCAATAAGCAGCCGCCCTATGCCTGGAATGGCAAAAACCTGTTCAATGACAATGCTGCCGGAAAAAATTTCTGCAATAATCATCCCCAGTACGGTGATTGCGGGAATAACGGCATTGCGAAAAGCATGACAGCGCAGGGCAATTGAAGCAGAAGCCCCTTTGCTGCGCGCGGTTCTGATATAATCGCCGCGTTGTTCCTTAAAAAGCGAGGAACGGAGGAATTTAATAAGGATTGCCGCGTTGGGAATGGCAATGGCAAGAGCGGGAAAGATCAGATAACCAATAAAGCCGGTAAAGCTGTCACGGTAATCAACGTACACTCCCGTGCTGAACAGACGCAGACCTATCCCGAAAATCCAGATGAATAATACTCCCAGAAAAAAATTGGGGATGCTGATGCCGGCTGCGCTGAAGACATTAACCGATTTATCAACAAAGCCGTTTTCGCGGTGTACGGTAAAAACAGAAACCGGTACGGCAATTAACAGAACGAAGAACAGGGAAAGCAAAGCAAGTGCAAAACTCACCGGAAGGCGTTCAAGAATAAGTGCGGAGACAGACTCACCCTGGAAACGAACGGAATTACCAAGATTGCCGGAGAGAAAATTCCCTAGCCAATTTATGTAACGGACAGGCAGGCTGCGGTTCAACCCCATTTCTTCGCGAAATGTTTCCACTTGGTCTGCCGTTGCATCTATTCCCAGTATCAAACTTGCCGGATCGCCGCGAATGACGTTAAACGCAATAAAACTGAATACCGACACAATAAAAAGGGTTATTAATGCGGCACCTGTTCTTTTTAGAATAAAATGCAATGCCGGTTTACCTGCTGTACATAGATGCAAAATCGATGGCGTATAACGGATAGTTCAGCACGCCGCCGTATGCACCGGCACGGAAAGCCCTGAATCGCATAATGTCCTGAATGAACGCACTTGCGGCATTGTCTGAAACTATTTGCTGAGCTTCTTTGTACAGGGCAATGCGCATGTCTTCATTTGTTTCAATCAGGGTTGCATCAATAACTTCATCAAACCCGGCATCGGAAAAATTGATGAAATTCCCGTTATTGTCTGAACGGTAGCGGATTAAAAAACTCTGCGGCGAAACGTGTGGGCTGTCCAGAGAGATAATCGTTGCCTGATAGTTGCGGTCCCGGTATACGTCTGATAGCCAAGTTGCCCAGTCAACAAGCTGTATGCCGGCTTGTATGCCAATTCTCGCAAGCTGGCCTGTAATTACCTGGGCTGTATCAACATGCATGGTGAAATTTGAGGGGACGGTGATTACCAGTGAAAGACTTTGTCCCCCTTCGTCAAAGCCCGCTTCCGCCAGCAATGCCCGTGCATATTCCGGATCATACGGATAAGGATCGCTTAATGACTGGTTATAATACACCGCAAGCCCGGGTATCAGCGGACTGCCGGAAGGCTCTCCCCTGCCGTAAAAAGCCGTGTCAATGATTTCCTGAACATTGATCCCGTAGTTAATCGCCCTGCGTACACGGATGTCGTTTAACGGCGCTGCCGCATTGTTCAGGGCAAGAAGCTGAACCGCAGCAGAGTAGCCGGGTATTATATCAAAACGTTCCCGGCTGAGTTGATGGGCATGACCGCTGTAAAATGTTGCCCCGTCAATGCTGCCTCCGTGCAAGCCGAGGATCATTGCATCAGAATCGGCAAAAAACAGTACCGTTATTTTTTCCAGGTTTGGTACATTATCCTGCCAATAATCATTGAATTTTCGCAGTACAAGCGACTGCTGGACAGTGTAACTTTCAATATAATAAGGCCCTGTTCCGATTGCATTATTTTCACGATCAACGCTGTCGGCTTTAACTATGCCAACGGTAAGGTAAGGCAGGAATTCGGGATCAGGGCGGCGAAGGGTTAAGTGAATATCATAATCTCCGCCGGTTTCAATATCTTCTATCGAGTCCAAGCCGGTAAAACCAGCGGCTTGTGCTGTTTCCAATGAAAATTTTACATCAGTTGATGTCAGCGGAGAACCATCGTGGAAACGTACATTTTCACGCAGTTTAAAACGGTACACGCGCCCCAGTTCTTCCACTGTTACTGATTCTGCAATGCACGGCAGGAGCCTTCCTTCGGTATCGGGTTTTACCAAACCTTCAAAAACATTAAAAAGTATGCTTCTGCCGTCCGCTGTATTTGAAGGACTCAATGGATCAAAGGTAGCGGGTTCTGAAGCAATACCGTAGCGCATTTCAGTTCCCGAAGCATCGGCTTTTTGCCGGAGACAGGATGTGAAAATAATGGTTAAAACTGCCGGTAATAAAAACGAAGCGGCAAAACGCAGAGTTTTTTTCATGGTTTTTTCCTTTCTGCCTATTCTTCCGGTGACGGCGGCGGCGGTGGTGGAGGTGGTGGTGGCGGTGCCGGTGGCGGCGGAGGTGGAGGAGGCGGAGGTGGAGGCGGCCGGGGCGCTGGCGGCGGCGGCGGAGCGGATAAAGTAATCCGTATCCGCTCATCAACGGTACGGTGTCTGATTTTTACCACAAGGGTCTGTTCGTCATTGATATACAGCCAGCCGGGAGTATCATAATTACTTTCAAAACCGGGAGAGCTGTTGTAATTCACATTGTGAATGTTAAGCTGGTAGAATGGCCGCATATTGCGAAGCATGAGATAATGAGTTTCACCGGCGGGAAACCGGACATTTATATCCATTATATTGTTGGCTTGAGTAATTGCTACCGATGAAGCTGCGCTCCAAACCCACATATCGTTTAACCCTGCTGTTGCGCGGGGTAGATTCTCGTTGTTTGCCAGCATGCGGTACAGTCTTGCAGTACTATAATAATCTGCGGAAGGGATAAACTGACCGTTCTGACCTGTTCTCAGTGTTACCGGAACCAGGCCGGTTTCATTGCCCAGAGAAAAAGCGGAAAGTACCAGCGAGCGGCCCAGCGCCGCCCAGTCTTCCTGATCGTAGTGTGTTCCCCATTCATTAAGGATTATGCCCAGCCGTACATTAAATTCCGTGTCTGCCTGGCCGTCAGAAAAAATAAAAACCTGCTCGTTAGAACCATGCAAGCCTTCGGCAACAAGCCGGCAGACTTGCTCGGCAAGAGTTTCAAAAGGATTGAGAACATTGGGCCGTAATCTGTTTGTATCCATGATGTTTTCCAAAATACCCGGACTCATTGCAAGAGTAAGCAGGGATGGATCTATTTCCCGGGCAAATTCCAATACCTCATCAATCAACATGTTTTGGTTCCTGACTGCCAAAAATTCGATCAGATGATTTGCCATGAACAGGCTGTAATCTTTTTCGGTAATCAGGGCTGAAATAAGGTTTTCTTTTTCACGCTCATTGGCACCAATGTTCCGTACAGCGTCCGCCCAAACGCCGGTTCTCTGATCAAATTGGTACACTGAGGATTCCCAACTGCGGTTGGGGCCGTTGCTGAAACTGGCCGGAATTAATGAACTTGTATTGCGGAACCTGTTTTGCCTTAACGCTTCGGCGCTCAGGGCTATTACCTGGTCTTCATCGCCCGGCGGAGGCATATTACGAGCCCACAATTCAGAATTATCGGCTGTCCATCGGGTCAGCGCTTCCGCATAGGCCTGGGTTGTTTCGGCGTTTTGAACGATAAAATCACCAGGGTTGTTTTCTTTTACCTCTGTGTCAGATACATGGCGGTAAGACATTGACGGCATGCTGAATTGCATTGCTCCCAGCAGCACGAAGACAAGAAAACCGATAAATAAAAAACAGATTAACCGGGGGAAAACTCGTTTTCTCATAGAGTATAAACCTTCTTATATGTTTAAAATTCGGCACTTATACAAATTGCCTTTGTTTCTCTTTTATGATAGCATGTATGGAACATTATGGGAATAAATACTCGTTACACAATTGGCAAAATTTTACTATTGTTTGTTTTGTTATCCGCTGCGTCTTTTTTCGCAGCCGCTCAGACAATTACCGATGCTTCAACACAGGAAACCCTTACCGAGGTGTCCCGGCTGATGGAACGGAGAGAATTTACCGCAGCACTTGCGCTTTTTGATACCATTAGCGCGGAAGCCAGGCAAACCACCGAGAGGCAGCTCCTGCGCGCCTCGTTGTTGAATGCTGCCGGGCGGCCGGCCGATGCCCGTTCCATTGCTTCGGGGATTGTGTCCCGTGAGCCGGACAATGTCGATGCACTCCTGGTGCTCGCCTCGTCCGCAGCCCTGACAGGTAATGAAAGGGAGCAGCGCACTTCTCTGGATCGGGTACTCAGGGCAGATCCCCAAAATCTCAAAGCTCATTCCGACCTTGGTTATATCGCTCTGCAAACGAATTCAGTGAGGACCGCAGCAGGACATTTTGACCGGGCGTTGGCGATAGATCCGAATTACCGTGAGGCATTGGTTGGCAGGGCGATAGCGTACCGTTACTCCGGGGATCTTAGAAGATCAGAACAGCTTCTTAATCAGGCAATACGGCAGAACCCTCAATGGGCAACTCCATATCACGAGCGGGCAAGACTCTACAAAGGAGCAGGTTTTCCGGAAGATGCTCTCCTGGATTTGGATACGGCGAAAAGCCTCGAACCGGAAAATTACTGGATATCCGTTGACAGGGCCGCGACATTGCTCGATTTAAACCGGAGACCGGAAGCGCTGGAAGAATTAAATCACTCTGTCGCTCTGGACCCGCGCGGCTTTCTGGGCTATGTGTACCGTGCCGGAATCAGGGACGATATGGGTTATTTTAACGATGCTGCAGAGGATTATCAGGTTTTAACACGGATCAGACCGGAGTATTATTTTGCCGCCGAGGGACTGGGTATAATAAAAATGAGAAACCGTCAGTTTACAGAAGCAAGAGATGCTTTTCTGACAGCTTACCGGCAGGCACCAAGAGAATTCCGATACGCACTCCTTGCCGCATACAACTGGATGAAGGCAGGAAGAACAAGCGACCCAAAACAGTTTATTACCCAGGTTCTCCGGACCGCTCCCCGCGATTCGGCTGAATGGCGGCTTCTCAGATTGTATCACGATCTTTCCGGTGACATGGACGTTATTGCCAATGCCAACCGGGAACAAAATCTGGACACAAAATCCATGATGTTTTTTTATATTGCCCTTTATTATGATGCTATCGGAAGCAGAACCCTGGCCAATAATTTCTTTTTACAGGTAAAGGAATTGAACCGTACCCACACCATTGAGTGGAAAATGAACGAGATGATGCTTGATGACCGGGGAATTAATTTACAATGAGTAACAATAATGTGCATCTGAGTTTGGGCAGAAAAAATATTCATCTAATAGGGACCGCCCATGTTTCCAAAGAAAGTATTGAAGAAGTTTCAAATGCCATACGTGGGCTGAATTCCGGCGGCGAAAAACCTAATGAGGCAACGCCCAGTATGGTTTGCGTTGAACTGGATCAAGGCCGTTACTCCGCAATCACCCAGCAGAATAACTGGGAACGGCTTAACATATCCAAAGTCCTGAAAGAAGGCAAGGGATTTCTCCTGCTGGCCAATATTGCCCTTACCAGTTTCCAGCGCCGTCTGGGAAACGAGCTTGGCGTAAAACCCGGTGAAGAGATGCTTGCCGCCATATCCGCCGCAAAAGAGCTGAATATTCCGTTCAGCCTGTGCGATCGTGAGGTGCAGCTAACCCTCCGCCGGGCATGGGCCCGCTGCGGCTTGTGGAGCAAATGCAAGCTTCTTGCCGCTTTACTTTCAAGTGCTTTTGTCACAGAAAAAATCAGTGCCGAAGAAATCAACGATCTGAAAAATTCCAATGAACTTGACGGCATGATGCAGGAAATGGCCAACTATCTTCCGGCAGTCAAGGAAGTCCTTATCGACGAGCGTGACCGGTATCTGGCAACAAAAATATGGGAAGCGGCAGAAACAACGGACGGTATAACCATTGCGGTAATCGGTGCCGGACATTTACGGGGAATACAAACGTATCTGGAACAATTTTCAGCAAGCGCGGCATCCGGAGGCGGCGATGCGGTAGCAGATCTTGCCGAAATTGAATCTATTCCGCCCAAAAGCTTTTTTTCCAAATCAATTAAATGGATCATCCCTGCGCTTATCCTTGGCCTTCTCACCACCGGGTTTATTCTCGCCGATTTTAATGAATTCCTTGAGATGGTCTGGCATTGGATATTCTGGAACGGCAGCCTTGCCGCACTGGGCTGTATTATTGCTCTGGGCCATCCCCTTGCGGTGTTGGTTTCATTTGCGGGCGCTCCCATCACATCGCTTAATCCATTTATCGGCGTGGGAATTCTGTCCGGTCTTGTCCATGCGGTTCTCCGCAAACCCCGTGTCTGTGATGCCGAGAATCTTTCGTCCGATGTCGCAAGCATAAAGGGTTTTTACCGTAACCGGATAAGCAGGGTTTTGCTGGTTTTCTTTTTATCGAGCCTGGGCAGTTCCATCGCTACTTTTGTTGCCGGATCGGCACTGGTTGGTTCTATTGTTGATATAATCAGCAGATTGTTCAGGTAGTTTCAAAAAGCTTACATTAAAATTATTTTCACACAATATAATATAACTTGACGTTCATTGGATTTGTGTCATACTGGAAAAAACTATAATTTTTTGGAGGCTGTGTATGAATACGGTTATTGCATTAATGCATGAAGGCGCTCAAAACCACGGGGATATGACCTATCTTGGGAGCAAGGTTGGAGATCAATGGAAAACATACAGCTTCAGGGAATCAGATCGGCTTTCTTCTGCTTTCGCAGCAGCTCTGGTTAAACGTGGCTTTAATAAAGGGGATAATATTTCAATTCTTTCCGAAGGGCGGCCTTCCTGGGTGATAGGCGAATTCGGGATATTGAAAGCCGGCTGTACTTCGGTTCCGCTATCCACCAAACTTTTGGAAGATGAAATTGTCTTCAGGCTGGTCCACTCGGAATCCAAAGCGTTTTTAGTATCGGAAAATAATTTTCAAAAAGCGGCGGAAGCCCTCAAGGAAATTAATCCCAAGCCGGTACTGATTGTCATTTCTCCCCGCACCGCCCATCTGGAAGAGATGATAAAAAAATATGACCAGGCCGATACCGTTTTGCTGTACGATGACCTTATTGCCGAAGGGGAAAAACTCCTTGAGCAGGAGGACTACCGGGAAAAACTTGCCGTCATCGAAAAAAATATTTCCGAAGATGACACGGTAACCATCTGTTACACATCAGGTACTACAGGAAATCCCAAGGGAATTATGCTTACCCATCGTAATTACATCCACAATGCAATGAATTCCATGAAAGTTGTTCATGTAGAGAAGGGATGGAAAAGCCTTATCATGCTGCCCCTGGATCATTCCTTTGCCCACACAGTGGGATCGTATATCTTCGTCATCAAGGGGTTATCGATGTATTTTGTCGATGCCCAGGGCGGCCCGATGGCAGCGTTGCGAAACCTCCCCAAAAACCTTAAGGAAGTGAACCCCGATTTCCTGCTTACCGTTCCTGCCCTGTCGGGAAATTTCATGAAAAAGATGATCCAGGGTGTTTCCGAGAAGGGAGGGCTGATAAAAAAACTATTTGACAACGGCCTGAAAGCGGGGATAGCCCGTGCGGGGAATGGCTACAACAAGCCGCCCTTTTCTGTCAGGTTTAAAAATTACCTTCCCTGGGCAGTGGCAAATGCCTTGATCTTTCCCAAGCTGCGTGCGGTTTTTGGAAAGGACATAAAGTTCTGCATCGGCGGCGGCGCCCTGCTGGAAATACGGCAGCAGGAATTTTTTAATGCCATTGGCGCACCGGTATATCAAGGGTACGGCCTTACCGAAAACGCGCCGATTATCTGCTCCAACTCCGCCGCGAAACATAAATTCGGCACGTCCGGCGTTATCATACCTGATCTTGACGTGCGTATCATGAAGGACATGGAAACCGAATGTGCCATTGGGGAGATCGGTCAAATCGTCACCCGCGGCGGCTCGGTAATGAAAGGCTACTACAAAAACCCCGAAGCCACCGCGGAAACGCTGATCGACGGCTGGCTCTGGTCAGGTGATCTTGGCTACAAAGACCCGGACGGCTTTTTGGTGGTGACCGGCCGGGAAAAGGCTCTGCTTATCGCCCAGGACGGAGAAAAATACAGCCCGGAAACCATCGAGGAAGCGGTGATTAACACCTCAAAACTGGTAAATCAAATCATGGTTTACAATGAACAGTGCAAATTTACCAGCGCCATTATTACCCTGAACACCGATGCGCTTAAAACAGCGGCGGAGAAACAAGGGCTTATACCCTGTTCTGAAGGGGATATCGATCTTATCATCGATCTTATTCGGGATGATATTACTGCTTTTGCCAAACACCCTGACTATGCAGGAATTCCCTCACAGTGGCGGCCTGCATCTTTTGCCTTAATCCCGGAGATAATGGACGAAAACCACGGCTTAATCAACTCAACCATGAAACTGGTGAGGCACAAAGTGCGGGAACACTACAAAGCCAGAATTGATGAAATTTACGCCACTGGTTCGGCGGATCCCCGTTTGCCGGGCAACCGGGAAGCATTGCGGGAAGTTTTGGGGAAAAAGTAATTTTGTTAGAAACTAAAAAAGCTGCCCCTGAAGGAGCAGCCTTTTGCTTGCTTAGCTTAAAAACTTACACTCTATGCTAATCCCGCGGGGCAGGATCTATCCGAGGTAAGCCGGTCATGGGATCCCATGCGCCCATTGTTGCACTTCTGGGCCATACTTTATGCAGATCATCATCGGATGGAGCAGTTGTGCTGCTGCTTCGATAGTCAATATCAGTAAAATCGTTTGCATTATTATCAGTATCGGCAAGCGAAGCCCGGCGGGGCACTCGTGGTCTGGACTGATTGGAAAAAGCAGTACCTTCAAAACCTATTGTGTCTCCAACACCGAACATATCAACATAATCATTTGCCAGTTCTGCATTGCCAAACGGGTTGCCGGCAGGTAATGTCGCCCGGTTTTTCATTATAACTATTGTAAACCTGTCATTGGGAATAACAAAGTCGGATGCCACATCCGCAGTTGGAAGTTTAGCTCTGTGTATATTGGTACTAATATCAGTTGTACTTACAATAAGAAATGAATGCCCGGGTTGTACTGTACCAGTCAGTTTTATTGCATGATGCCATTCGTATACGCCTGCAGATGGTCTGCCGCCGATATGCAGGTAATAGTCTTCGACATCAAAATTGATGGCGCTGTCGGAATTGTTGTACAACTCCACTGCAGAAGCCGGAAGGCCGGAGCCTGTTGTCGAATTGTTTGCATTGCCGTAAGTGTTAGCCTGAAGGATCATGAGAGTCTTGGTTTCATCACCTGGTTCAATCGGATCCGGAGTATTGCCGGGCTCGGGAAACTGTACATTTCTGGGTTGGAAATTTGAACTCCTTGGCATAAATATGGGTACCTGTTCATTCGTTAGTCTGTAGGGGTCGCCGGCAGACCACACACGATAATCGATCAAGATAAAATCGTTAAAATTGTTGTTGGTATCTGTCAAACCCGCGCGGCGGATGGCAACCTGGTTTGATATGCGGAATGCGGGTGTCGCTTCGGCGCCGTGCATCACGTCCCGATCATCGGCGCGCTCGTTGACAACGCCAAGCAGGTCAACAAGCCCTGCTGCGACGGTATTCCCGATGGTCCGGGTGCAGGCAGTGCCATCAGGCGGCATATGGGATCTCATATCTGCACCAGTGGTGATGCTCATGTCAGACGGATTGGGAACGCTCAGCGTATCAAGGCTTTCCATGATTGCCACCCTGAAAGCCCGGTTGCTCAGAGTAAAATTAACAACCATGTCCCCATCTGTATCCGGAATATCCAGCCGCCAATTCCCCGCTGATCCGCGATTACCAAGGATAAGGAACGAACTGTTGGCAGGGATGGTTCCTTCAAGGGGTATTACGCTCCATGCACCGGTTCCTCCGGCATGTTGCAGCGAGAAACCGTCCAGGTTGATAGCTGCGCTGCTGTTGTTGTACAACTCCACAAATGAGCGTCCTACCTCGCCGCCGGCGGTTCCGGCAGCCTGCAGGATAAGCAGCGTACCGGCATATTCACTGGGATCTCCCGGTTCAGTTTCTACCGATTGCCCGTGTACATTAATGTCGACAGAAGCTGTGAAGCTGCCGTCCGCAGTGGTAACAGTAATCTGCGCCTGACCTACACCGGCTGCCGTTACCAAACCATTGTTCGTTACGGTTGCCCTTGCAGGGTGGCTCGAACTCCAACTGACGTTTTTGTTGTCAGCGTTGGATGGTTCTACCACTGCCGTCAGCGCCACAGTGCCATCGCCGTCCGCCGGATCGAGGTACAGGTCAATCACCTGCGGGGCGGGCTGGTTACCCTGGTTGATGTACACTCCGGTAACACCTACCGAGTTAGCCTCGGTTTCACATCCTGCCATGAGCACAGCCAGTAACATACAACCGGCCAGTGTTAATCCAAACCTGCTCATCATTTTTTTTTTTGCATACAATATTCTCCTCTGTTCTATATTCACATTTTAAAAATGTGTTACTGTGTTACTATCGCAGGAATTCGTCCATCCAGATCATGCGATGGCGGAACCAATTGTCCAGGTACTCAACCTGCCCTTTCCATGTAAGAATGGCGGCAACCGGCGACGGCGTGCGGTAGGTTGAAAAGCCCAGCTTTTCGTCCCAGCGCTTAAAATTACGTTCAAAACAGTTCTGGTAGCTCACTGCAATGCGTTCAAGTTCAAACAGCATCCCCTGCACTTCATTGTTTTTTATATGGTTCCAGCGCAGCCGTACCTCGTCCTTAAACCAGTCTTTGCTCATGAGGTAGCGTAACCACAGATTGTCGGTAGCTGCCCATGCGCCCACTGGGCTGAAACTGTATCCGGGCCTGTCACCACCTGTTGAGCCCCCGGCTGTTTGATCGAAATCCCAAAGGGGACCGGCAAACAGTTTGGGCCTTGTCGCATCGCTGTTGTGAGCCCAGGCAACACTGTTGTCAACCTGCTTAATTTGAAAACGGACGCTCGACACCGCCACATCGTGGTTTTTGAACAATTCATTCACCAGATAAAAATCAACAAATGTTTCGATATCAATTATCTGCCGTATCGCGGCTTCGTCTCCGCTGCGCATGGTACGTTCGGCCAGATTGATAAAGTTCCGTACAAACGCCCAGCCGCTGTTGGGAGTAGTCCCCGATCTCCATCCCGGATTGGCAGCGGTGGTTCCTCTCATAAAACCAGTGTTTTCCGGAAAACCAATCTCAAAGGGTATGCCCTGCTCTGACCAAAAAAACTGTTCAAATTCGACACTGAGATCCGCACCGGCAGGAGCAACGTCCGGTATGACCCAGTTCTTCACTTGCTCCTCTGTTACCATCGCTTCTCCTGATCGGCTGGTGGGAACGGTATCGGGATGGCGGCACCATTCCAAAAGAAATTCCCTGAGGTGCGGCGCATTGGCGGGCAGACCCGACTGATTATGTGCCATTAGCTGAATGCGGTGTCCGGGATTGCCGTAACCGAGCCGCTCTACATGGTCGCTGAACATATATAGACCCCGGTATTCGCCCGCCATGTACAAATGCACAAAGCGGTGCATGGGATTATAGTCGAAGCTGCCCAGCGACTCGCCGAGGAATAAACCCAGATAGGTTCGCATAAGCGAATAGTCCATGGCATTGGCAATGAGCGTCCAGTTAGCCGCCTCGTAACTGCTGCCAAACATGGAGCGGGCGCCGGGGCCTGTGGGGTAAAACCTAAAGCGCAAAGGCCGTTTAACGAAATAACGCCAGGTGGAATTGCCCCGGCTTCGTACCTGCGCAGCGGCATTCTCAAAGTTATATTCTCCGGCTCCTCGCAGGGAAACCAATGAATTGGAATCCGATGGCCAAAGATTAATCGATGTCCCGTCGGGGCGATAGTCAACAATAAACCCGCCATGTTCATACGCAGGTACGGAAAGATACAGCGAAGGGAATGTTAAACGCTCAAGCGGGCGATCCCATTTGATGGTATAGTTGACCGGCTCTTCGGGATTGTAGGGAGGTTCGGGAATATCGCAGGAAAGAACTGTTCCTGATATAATTAACACAATGACAAAAAATTTTAACATAATAACTCCTTTAGCTAGAATGAATATTCCAGAAACAGGGGGATGGTAAACACGCCCCTTTCTTTTATGCCGTTGATCTCGGCGGGGAACCGGTAGGCTAAACCGCCTCTCGTTCTGAAACCACCGATGACGGTTCCTTCCAGCGATATACCCGCGCCGAAGCGGATTCCGCCGTCCCCGGTAACGGTCACAGTGTTACCGGCGATTAGGGTTTCTTCGCCTAACAATTCAAGGCCAGCACTGAGGATAGCTTTGAATGCTCCAAAATTATATGAAGGCCATAAATGGATGTTGACTTTGGGGGCAAAAGAAAATTCTTCTGTTCCTGCGCCGCTGACTTTCCAGCCGCCGCCTAATCCGGTATCTACACGCCCGGCAATTGTCAGTTTATCCATATCATATTGCGCCCCAATTGATATTTGGTACGGCGCTTGCCAGGTATTTGTACCAAAGGCATCATTATTGTTTATGGGCAGCGGTAATTTTCCGCCTATATCTAATGTCAGATCCGAAATAGCGCTGAGTGCAAAGGCTGCTTCGAAACGCGGGGCGCGAATATCACCGGGAAGCAGTCCCATCTCAGGATCATAGCTGGTATAATCCGGTATGACTCCGATATACTGCGCCCTGAACATCCCTATCCCCTCTATGGTATAACTTGCCGCTATGTGCAGATTGCGCCACATATTGCCATTTTCGAAACGATCCTGAACGTAACTGAGTTCGGGGAAATTGGGGCGATGGAGATGAAGTTCATCATGCCCCTGAACCGCAAGAGGATTAAGATCGTTGAGCAGGGCAGTAACCAAGAGTCCTTCGATGGGTTCCAGGCTCATCATAAATCCGCCGCGTGCCCTGATACGGTTAAAAATCGCGTCTTCGTTGTATGATAAAACGGTAAAAATGTGCATGTCGTCCCAGCCGATTTTACCGCGCATACGATCATCATCAAAACGGCCGGCATCAAGCCGTAGCCAGTCCAGCGGGCTCCACCATGCCTGCAGGAAGTTCTCTACGCCAATGTACGTGTGGCCCAGTGCCTGGAGTCTCAGTCTCGCTCCGGCTGTACCTGTCTCGTTCATTGCCCGTACATCAAGCCGTATCCTTGGTCCCGCAATTCCTTCTATTTGCCCAAGGCCGGCGCCCATTTCCGCATTGTGTCTGATTGGGTTGTCCTTTTCATCCATACCATCCACAGCCTGGATTAACTGAAACGGAATAACGACCATATCAACCGAACCACTTACAGTTATCTGTGCCTGCAGGGCAGTAACCAATCCAAGCATTAGCCCAAATAAAACCATTCTTTGCATTCTTATGTTTCCTTTTTTGGTATTGAATGTCAGGGACATCATAAATCATGCATAGAGAGGCAAGACAAGCAGTTTTACCTATTTTTAAATAACTTAATTAATTTTAAACAGCGATAACACTTTCTTAACACATTACCGGAAAAATAGACATTGTCCAGTTTGACACCTTGACATATATTGTAAAATCGTCATAATTAAGAACAGTGGTCATGGTGTCTCGCATGACATTGGAGGTTTTAATGACGATTGGAATCATTGGTATGTTTCTCGCTATCCTCGTGATGATATTCGGTGCCTACAGGGGGTTAAAGCCGATTGTTCTCACGCTTTTGGCATCGCTTGTGGTTATTCTTTTCAATCAAATGGGTATTTGGAGAGGTTACTCCGAGTATTACGTTGGCGGTTTTGTTGGAATATTCAGCAGGTTTATGTTCGTTTTTATCTCCTCCGCCGCTTATGCTGCAGTGATGGAAAAAACCGGCTCTACAGCGGCAATCGGGCAGCAGTTGGTAAAATGGTTCGGGATAAAAAATGTCATGTGGATTGTCTATGCATTTACCGTCATCCTGACATTTAGCGGAGTGATGCTCTTTGTTGTCATGTTTGCTGTTGTTCCCATTGCATTTGTGTTATTCAAGGAAGCAGGCTTGCCGCGCCATTTAATTATGGCCCCTATGGCTGCCGGAGGTGCGACCATTACCATGACAACATTGCCCGGGACAATATCGCTGACCAATATTATTCCCGCCAGAGCGCTTGGCACTCCCATGACCGCAGCTCCGGTTTTCAGTTTAATTTTTGCAGCAGCCGTTGTAGTGTTTACTGCCGTCTATTTTAAGTGGGCGGAAAAAGATGCCCGAAAAAAGAATGAAGTGTTTGAATTCCCCAAAGGTTTTGATGCTTCTTCTTTAACTATTGATAAAAGCAAGCTTCCGCATCCCGTAATTGCCTTTGTTCCCATTGTTGTGGCCATTCTGTTTATTGTCGTGAACACGCTTTTACAAACATCCCTTGGCAGAGATCCGGTAATGCTGGCTTCTTTGGGAATGTTACTCGCATTGATACTGTGCCTCGTGCTCAACCCAAAAAAAATCGGCATTGATTCGGTTATTTGGACTCAGGATGGCGCTACCAATGGCATATACGCCATTGTTCCCCTCGCCTCGGTAGTGGCATTTGGTGCTGTTGTACAAAACGCTCCGGTATTTCAAAGCATTATTGATTGGCTCATGAACCTTGATATGAACATATATGTAAAAGGTGCTGTTTCAACCGCTGTTATTTCCGGTATTACCGGCTCTTCATCCGGCGGCGCGCAAATACTGTTGGATAACCTTGGTGAATTTTTCAAAACTGTGGAAGGCGTCAATCTTCCGGTACTGCACCGTGTGATTGCCATTTCCGGCGGTTCTCTGGATACCCTGCCCCACGTTTCAGCGATCTTCCTGTTCCTGTCCATGATAGGGTGTACCCACAAAGAAGCCTACCGCCATTTATGGTGGACAACGGTGGTAATCCCAACGGTACTTATTGTTGTTGCGCTTGTGCCTATTGTGTTTATTTTCTGATGTATGCTTTTGCTATTCCCGCCGCCCTCATGCGGCGGGGAATAAAACACCACTCTTTTCCCATGACAGGACAGGGAAGATACCTATATCAGAAAAAATTTGATAATATAATACATAAATATATAAAATAGTAACTATAACATTCAGCCTCGTCCCCTTGACATTTTTGCAATTCAATTGAAGAATTACAGTAAGTTAAGGAGAAAAAATTGAAAAGCAATAAAAAATGCGGGGCAATATTGGCATTGGTGTTTTTATTCGGAATGATGGTTTTTGCTTGCGGCGCCGATCAGGGCGGAGTATTAACAATTACGGACATTCCGGTCAGGTTTAACGGAAAATATGCTGTTGCTGAAGGAGACGGCATAGATCTAATCGGGGCCCAGAGTGTAGAGCCTTCGTCTTGGTCCGGTACAGGGGCTCGTATTTCGAATGGCAGAGTGAGTATTCCTCTATGGCTTGAGGATAGGGATACAATGGTAAAGTATGCCGGCAATCATACGCTTATGATTGGAGTTGCGCTTCTTGATTCACCATCGATTGATGATTGGGAAAGTATAGCAGAGCTGGAATTTTACTCTGTTGCATTTTCAAACGGTAATGCTGCTGTATCTTTTCAGGATGCCGATTATTTTTATGAATATGAGGATTAAATAATTTTACATGTTACCTGCTTGTATTTTTGCCTGTTTCTCATCATATAAAAAAATTGAAGAAATAAAACCATGGCTATCAATTGCGGCATTGTAGGTCTTCCCAATGTGGGGAAGACCGCCATTTTTTCGGCTCTGAGTTCTGTTCCGGCGGAAACAGCACAGTATCAGGTGTACAATGAAAATCCCAACATAGGCATCGTTCATGTGCCGGATGACCGGTTAACAAAACTAAGTGAAATATTCAGACCTAAACGCACTATTCCGGCTACGGTAGAATTTATTGATGTAGCGGGCCTGGTAAAAGGCGCTTCCAAAGGCAAGGGAGTAGGGAACCGGTTTCTTGCCCATATCCGTGAAGTCGGGGTTATAGCCCATGTGGTACGCTGTTTTGACAATCCCGATATTGTACATGTAAGCGGAATAATCGATCCTGAATCGGACATCGAGACCATCAACATTGAACTTGCCCTTGCTGACATAGAAACACTGGCAAAACGCAGAGAACGAGCCGAGCGTGCGCTTAAGGTTCAGAATAAGCTTGAGCAAAAAAACGCAGAAACCGTGCTGGGTATTTTAGATAAATTAAACCCGGCGCTTGAAGACGGAAAACCCGTCCGCTCGGTTCCGCTAACGCCTGAGGAAAAAGCCCTTATTTACGACTGCCATTTTATCAGCGCTAAACCGCAATTATATGTGTGTAATGTTGACGAAGAAGGCATGAAAACAGTTATTAACGGCGGGGAAACTGCCTATGTCAAAGCTGTGCGGAATATAGCGGCAGCCGAAGGTTCTCCGGTTGTGGTCATCTGCGGCAAGTTTGAAGCAGAACTCATTGCCATCGAAGACCCGGCGGAAAAACAAGCGTTTCTTGAAGAACTCGGCCTGAAAGAACCCGCTCTTGCCCCGTTAATTCGTGCTGCTTACGGGCTTTTGAATCTGCGGACATTCTTCACTACCGGAGAAGACGAATGCCGCGCCTGGACAATTCACGCCGGGCAGCCTGCACCTAAAGCTGCACGTGCCATCCACACCGATTTGGAAAAAGGTTTTATTAAAGCCGAAGTATACACCTGCGACGATATTTTTCACTACGGAACCGAAGCACAAATTAAACTGGCCGGCAAATACCGTATTGAAGGTAAAGAGTACATCGTACAGGACGGCGATGTGTTATTCATTAAATTTAATGTTTAACAAGGGTTTGCAAAGCTCCCTGCCATTGACTTTTGCTTATAAAAAAGGCATAGTACAACAACAAGCCCAGATGGTGGAATTGGTAGACACGCTAGTTTCAGGTACTAGTGCCTTCAGTGGTATGGAAGTTCGAGTCTTCTTCTGGGCAGTACGCTAATTCGTTACGTTGTAAGGACTTAGCAGTTATTTCTTTCCCATCAAAAGGGTGGAATATAACGTCAAAAATCTTTGACTGATTCAAAACTGATACTTTTTTTGGTTTTGTTTGGTCAAACGAGGAGAGGTCGTTATACGCCGCCCGTTTACACTCTACAAAGAAAAAACGAAGTCGGGTACATTCTGGTATGTCCGCTTTTGGGACGAATCAATCCAGAAGTACGCAGGGGAGAAATTCGAGGGCTGCAATGTGGAGATATAGCAGACGGCCTCATAACCGTACGGCATAACTATCAAGACATGGAAGGACTGATATTACCCTAATACAATTCTGTCAGGAAGGTTCCTGTCCCTGCCGCAGTTCAAGGAATTTTGGACATAGCCAAAGAAATGGCACGGTTACACAAGACCAGCAATATGGCAATTCAAATTTCCCCGGACAGTTTTATTCTTGCAAGCCCTAATGTTCCTGGAAAACCATTAAGCAATAACTTTTTTAAAGAAGGACTTTAAAAATTATAATTTCTTGTAATACCTTCTGATTTTTTCAGAAACTAAAATTCGTCTTTGTATAAGAAAATCATTATAATCATCAAAAGTCCAGTTTTCCATATCCTTTGGTATACAATGAGATTTAAAATTTTCTTTTAACTCTTCCATATCAACTATTGCTCCGTATTTGGAAAATCCATTTTTGCAATTCTCAATAATCTCAGAAAAGTATTCTTTGGGAGATCGGTCTTTTATCGCAATATTAATTTCACTTTGCATCATTACGTATATTGCCATAACCAGCCAGCGCCTAACCAGCTTTTCAATTTTGGCAGGACTTACCTTTATTGAAACAGACAAAAGATAAATAATATAAGCAAAGTTTAAAACGTTTTGTGACCGGATCATAGATGGATCAATAAATCCGGCAGAACGAACAATCATTATAAAACGTTGAAAATTGGTTTTGTTCATGAACTTCATTATTCCGGATTTCAACATTACGCAAAATATCTCTTTCGTCTGTACTGGAATTCAATTTGCAATATTCCTTTACTAAGTCAAACATATTAACATCAGAATTCAGAAGAATGGAAATATCTGGTATCCATGCATTATCTTTTTGAATAGCAGGGTTAGAAACTTCAAATTTCCTTTCAATGGGATGAAAAGCAATCCTAATACGTTTTGGTCTATAGTCATCATCCATGACCTCTTCACCTAATAAGGCTGCCATTAGGGCTGTAACTCTTTGCTGTCCATCTATAAGGATTTTTTTGCCCGCCGAGGTGGTTCCATCTTTTAAACGAATAGACGGATTTTGCCAGGCGATCAAATAACCTATAGGATAACCCTGATAGAGGCTATCTATTAAATCACGAGCCTTGGCTATGGGAAGGTCTACGCATGTATGACACAATTAATAAAGCTTCTCTTGCAGAATACCAGAGGTGTGAAGTATACTTTACTCAAGGAGAAAACCCATGCCCTTAGCTCAAACCATGACTTTGGATGAAAAACTTGCAGTAGGCTGTAAAGCAATAGAGCTTAAAAAATCCGGTGATCGTGAAGGCTATGAACGCCTTACAAAGACCATTCCTTTACCCCCTTACATTGCAAAGGTAATGAAGGAAAAAGTTGGGGTTGACTACTTAATAAATAGTGGCTGGAACTTATCAGAAGCAGAGGCAGAATTTGGATCTGATTGGCTTAGCAAATAAGATAACTGAAGCTACCACCCATATTGATTCAGGTCGTAAAGGTTTTGCTTCAAGAGGGAAGGAGCAAGAAGGCCGGATTTTATATGAAGATGGCATATCAGAGGCTATGTCTGCTTTTCAGGAAGCCCAATCCTCAACAGACCCTCAAGCCTTAATACTGGCCGAGTACACCTTCTTAACCCAGGAACTTGAGCTATGCTCGAAAACTGATAAAGACTCTATCGACAGCCTGACAAAAGCAGTACAAAGTTTTGATGATGCATTTTTAGCCCTTAAAGCCGTTGAAGGTTCCGGCTATATAACGGCTGATATGGTATTTCCTCATAATGGAAAATATCGTGTAAGTAATTACCCAAAGGACTCATATCACATCGCCTGCATAGCCCACCGAACAAGGCTTAAAAATATTCTCCGCTCTCCCGGCATTGACCCCATTGAAAAATCCCTGTTAAACCAGCGGTTGGCAAATTTGGCAACCGCTCAAAGCGGATATGTGGAGAAGCAGAAGAAGGCAATGGCGAATTAGGAATGTGAAGGGGGAAATGAAATATAAATGTAAAATATGTAACTATTCAAATTACTGTAAATATTGTTTATAAAATAAAAATATCATCTTTAATAGACTTAATTTTATTTTGACTCTCAAGTATTCGTTTTTCTATAGTTTCTGATCTTAAATAATAATTTATATTTTCTTTTTTCAATTTGTTTTCTTTTTTATTCTTTATAAATTTTTTAATTCCAGAAATTGTTAATTTTTTTGATCGGAATATTCCCAAAAAATATGGTAAAAATATTGGTATCATTGATAATAAGTATAAAAAAGGTTGTGAAAATTCCCAATTTTGATAAATTATATAAGATAAAAAGCAAAGAACAACCAAAGATAATATCCCAATAAAGATAAACAATTTTTTTACATATTTGTTAGATTTTATAGGTATTTGAGATATAATATTATTATTTATGGACATTAATTCGTCACAGTCTCTTTTAATAATTTCTTCAATTAATATAATCTCTCTGTTTATTGCGTCATTTTTTGCTTCAATAGTAATTTCTTTAATCTCTATATCTTTCATTTTTTTTATAATTGATCTTTCTCTTTCAATGCTTTTTTGCATATCTTCTTTCAATAAGAAGAAGAAATCTTCTTCTTCTTTAATTTTAATCTTTTCTTTTTCTTCTGCAATCAATGAAAGATTCTTTAATTCATTAATAATTCCTGTCTGAGTGTTTTTTTCTAATAATAATTTTAATTTTTGATTGTCAATACTACCTATAGTTTCTGCTATTTGTATACAATCTTTTGCACTTATAGGATAGTCATTAATGACCTGGATTTTTTTATCTAATGCTTTAAGCATTTTTTCATCAGGAACGACATTTAATGTTGTTGATAATAATCGAGATATTGTAGTTTTAATGTAATTATCAGCACTATATGATGGATGAGACAACCACATAATATGTAATAATTCTTCTGCTCTAATACTTAATGGACAATTATGATAAGAAATATTAAAAATATCTTTGATACTGGGCTTGTTTGTAACAAACCAAACATTGACATCATTAAATGATATGGGGGTTCCCTTTCTCAGTTTTCTTGTGTAATACAAAATAGTTGCATCATGTAAAGCCCCGCCTGGATTATGTTTCCTGTCTAATTGTTGTTTATATAGATCACTCTGCCGTGCTTCAGATATCATTGAATTATTTATCATTTCATCGGTAATTAGAATTCCGTAATTTTCTCTCAACATTTCTTCAAATTTATTGACAATAAACATTAGACCTGATGCATTAATATTTCTTCTAGAACAACCATAAAATATTGAATCTTTATTAAGAGATTGAAATAAAGTTACAGAGTTAAGTTTTGATGCAATTCTATTTAAAAGAGCTTTTGTTTCATCGATGGTATATGGCATTATTTCGACTTTATATCTTAACTGATTAGCAATTTCAACTAACATTTTACAATTTTCATATGATTCTTCTGAATCAAGATCTAATAAACTAACAACAAAACTTGTATCAAGTAATAATATTTTACTATGCTTCGTTGAATCATCAATTTCTAATTCTATATACGATGATATAATAGAGCCTAAAAATATTTTATAAATAAGTTCTTTATATTTATTGTGATGTAATAACCTTTTAATAAATTTTGCTTGAACTTGATATTTTTCTTCAATAATTTGTGTAGAAACAGTTGCTGTTAAACAACTAATGATATATCTTTTATTTTGCTCAAAAAATAATAACAGATCATAATCATCAAGTTTCAAACCGCTAATTTGAAGATATCTATTATATAACTCATAAAATGCTTCAATAATATCTTGTTCTTTTTTTAATATTAACTCAAAATTAACTTCTGGGGATTCATTTATTGTAAATGAATCATCTTCATATTTTGTTATTAAAGTATTATTTTTTTGAATGATATTGTTTATAATAGTTTTTATAGTTGGTATTGGAATATCTATGGAATATGTAAGCTTAAAATCTTTTTGTAAATCACTAATGTTCCCTCCCTTTATTTTCTTACTAATCCAAGTGGATAATAAACCTTCAATAAGCTCCTCAAATATAGACAAAAGTGAAGTTATATTACCGCTTTTTTCTTTAATAACTGATAAAAAAGCATACGTAACTACTTTATCCATAAAAATACCACTTTAGTCAATTTTCTCATGTTAAATCATTGTATCAATGATATCTAAGTTATTCAATTGTATCAATGATATCTAAGTTATTCAATAGATGGATTAAATAAAAGTAGATGAATAAATTATAAAGAGAACTGAGCATTTGACATTTCTGTCAAATATTGGATAAAATACCCCATAAAGCCTATCATAGGCTGGATAAGGAGCCCCCATGCCTAAAAGAAAGCCCACCCACGACACCCGAAACCTCAAACAGATAGACGACTACAGCTATCCCGAATACGACCGGGTAAATCTCCCCCCTGTAGGCATGGCACAGCATGACACCGTAACCAGCCCCGAAGCAAAATACGAATATGACCCTCACATAGACCCCTCTCTGCAATGGGCAGGGAAGAAGGAAGGAACCTCATTTGAAGTCCCCACAACCTCAATTCACATTCACGAAGTAATCAAACCATATAAAATAATCCACACCGTCCAGACCCTCGGCGACAGTTATACAGAAGTACAGGGAGAACTTTTTGAATCCGATGTAGACAGAGCCAGCCGCAGAAACAAGGAAATAGAATTCTACCAGCACAAAAACCAATGGACAAACCGCTTAATTGCCGGAGATAGCCTTGTCATTATGAATTCCATGCTCCAAAAAGAAGGCATGGCAGGGCAGGTTCAAATGGTCTACATAGACCCGCCATACGGTATAAAATACGGTTCAAACTTCCAGCCCTTTGTAAACAAGCGGGATGTTAAAGATAAAAAAGATGAGGACTTGACCGCAGAACCGGAAATGATAAAAGCCTTTCGGGACACATGGGAATTAGGCATACATTCGTATTTGACATACCTTCGAGACAGGCTTTTGCTTGCTAGAGAATTGTTAGCAGAAACAGGAAGTGTTTTTGTGCAAATTAGCGATGAGAATGTTCATTTGGTTAGAAATTTATGTGATGAGGTTTTTGGAGTAGAGAATTTTTCAAATTTAATTTATTTTAGAACAACCGGAGGGTTTGCAACAAAAGGTTTAAGCAGAATAGGTGATTATTTAGTATGGTATGCAAAAGATTTAGAAAAAATGAAATATCATCAGCTTTTCGATGAGAAGCCTGCGTTTGATTCTGCATATAAATATATCGAATTATTATCTGGCGAACGAAGGCCATTATCAGAAAGTGAAAAAAAAGATTTAACCACTGTACCTAAAGGTAGTAAGATATATCGTGTAGATAATATACAATCACAAGGAGCTTCAAAAGAACCAACCCCATTAGAATTTGAAGGCAAGATATATAACCCTAACACAGGAAGTCATTGGAAAGCGCAGTATCCAGATGGTATGAATAATCTGATTAAAAAGAGTAGAGTCACTCTATTTGGATCATCATTAGCATATATTAGATACATTGACGATAATCCCGTAACTCCAAAAAATAATGCATGGACAGATACAGGTTTTGCAGGTTTTGCTACTGATAAAAAATATGTAGTGGAAACAAATAAAGAGGTTATCCAACGCTGTCTACTAATGACTACTGACCCTGGCAACCTCGTTCTGGATATAACTTGTGGAAGCGGAACCACCGCCTATGTTGCCGAACAATGGGGCAGACGATGGACTACTTGTGATACTTCCCGCATTGCCGTTACTCTTGCAAAAAAACGCTTAATGACTGCAACATACGATTATTACAAATTAGCCCACCCTGAACAGGGAGTTGGAAGTGGCTTTGTCTATAAGGCCGTTCCTCACATTACCCTTAAATCAATAGCAAACAACGAACCAGCGGAACAGGAAACCCTTTACGACCAACCAGAAGTAGAAAAACGGAAAGTCCGTATCTCCGGCCCCTTCACGGTAGAAGCCCTGCCAGCCCCGGTGGTCATGCCTCTTACCGATGACGAGACCGCCCCGGCTCCCTTCTTTTACGAAAACGCCGCAAAAAAACAGTCCGACTGGATGGGGGAGTTAAAAGCCTCCGGTATAAATCTACGTGGAAAAGACAAACTGGATTTTTCAAGAGTTGAGCCCCTCGAAGGAACAAAGTATCTCCACGCCGAAGCCGAAACAAAAGAAAAAGAACCCAAACGAGCCGTAATCTGCTTCGCAGGGGAAACCCGCCCCCTCGATACCCGCATGGTAACGCAAGCCATGAACGAAACCGAAAACATCAGACCAAAACCAGCATATATCATTTTCGCCGCTTTCCAGTTTGACCCCAACGCTTCAAAATATATCGAAGATACAAACTGGCCTGGCATAGTGCTGCTCAAAGCCCAAATGAACCCCGACCTGATGACCGCCGACCTCAAAAAGAAAGTATCAACAAGCCAAAGTTTCTGGCTTGTCGGACAGCCCGATGTAGAGCTAATCCACATAGAAAAAGGAAAAGACAAGGGAAAATACAAAGTCAAGGTTAAAGGTTTTGATTATTACGATATTCATAAAGGCATAGTGGACTCCGGCAACGCTGAAAAAATAGCCCTGTGGATGTTGGACACTGACTATGACGGAATGAGCATAGACCCCAAACAGGTATTCTTCCCGATGGAAGGAACCAACGAAGGATGGGATAAACTGGCACGAAACCTCAAAGCAGAAATCAACCCCGAACTGATAGAAAAGTACAGAGGAACAGAATCTATACCATTTGAAGTAAAAGACAACACTTCCATAGCCATCAAAATAATTGACGATCGTGGTATAGAAAGCCTTAGAGTAATCAATGTGGGAGAGAAAGATTGAAGAATTTTACCACGAACCACACGAACGACACGAACAGGAAGAGAGGAAGAGAACATGAAACAACAAGTTAGTGTGGTTAGTGGTAGAAAAACGGAGAAAAATCATTGTATTGGATTCGCTAGACGCCGTCTAGCGAATCCTGAAAATCTGTCTTGGTCGCACTGGTGTGCAATTATGTGTATCGGAGAAATATCATGAATAATCTTACCACGAACCAACACGAACAAGAAGATAAGAAAAATTTGCTATTCAAAGATGAATGTTATGATATATATGGCTGTATATATATAGTCAACAAGAAGTTAGGAGCTGGTTTTCTGGAAGCAGTATATCAGGAAGCATTGGAAATTGAATTAAAAAGAAAAAATATACCTTTTGTTTCACAGCAAGAATTAGAAATATTGTATGATGGAGTTCCATTAACAACAAAATATATAGCAGATATTATTTGCTATAATAAAATTATAATAGAAATAAAGGCAGTGTCAAAAGTCAACGAGCATCATAAAGCACAATTATTGAACTATTTAGCAGCTACAGGATTCAAATTGGGATTATTGGTAAACTTTAAATCATATCCCAAAGCAGAGATAATCAGGATGGTTAGGTAGAACATGAAACAACAGGTTCGTGTGGTTAGTGTGGTTCGTGGTAAAAAAAGAGGAAAATTCCATGGCAAAAATAATTGATCAACTTATTATAAATTCCCCCTACGAAGAACCAAAAGAACATTGGGTATATGACTCTCAAAACCAATCCTTTGACCGTGTTTCAGGCCGCCGAAGAGCAGGCTACTATGTTACCACTCCGGGAACAAACCAATTCAATGACATGGGCACTTTCAAGGAACTTGAACTTACCAACGAAATACGAAAAAGAGTAAAAACATGGCGTGATAATAATTACCCCGGCGTTACCAGCGTTACACGAAAACTGCTTGAACATTGGCACACAAAGGAAGTACGCAACTATCCTTTTTTCTTCTGTCAGTTAGACGCAATCGAAACAATAATATACCTTGCCGAAGCCCCCGCCGCCGATAAAACAGGAATTCACATCGAAGGGGACGGCGGTGCATTTCAAAGAATATGCACAAAACTCTGCACCGGCGGCGGTAAAACGACCGTTATGGCCATGCTCATAGCCTGGCAAGTATGCAATAAAGTGTCCTATCCGCAAGATACCCGATATTCAAAAAATGTGTTTATAGTTGCCCCCGGCATAACAGTAAAAGACCGTTTGCAGGTCTTACAGACAGGCGGCGGTTCAAACTACTACATCGAATTCAGGGTAGTACCCGATACCTTCATCGACAAATTGTATCAAGGGAAAGTAATTATAAATAACTGGCAAGCTCTGGCATGGGATGATGCAGAATCACTAAAGAAGAAAAAATCCGTAGACAAACGAGGGCCAAAAAGCGATGAAGCCTACGCTCGCCAGGTCTTGGGTTCAATGGCGAAATCCCGTAACATTCTGGTAATTAATGATGAAGCCCATCACGCCTGGCGTAAAAATCCCGAAATAAAAGGCAAGTATGTCGGCGTAGATAAAAAAGACGAACAGGAAGCCACAATCTGGATTAGCGGCCTCGACCGCATCCACAAAGCCCGGAACATATTAACCTGTTATGATTTTTCCGCTACGCCCTTCGCCCCTTCCGGAAAAAAGAATGATGAAGAAGCTCTGTTTTCATGGATAGTTTCAGACTTCGGTTTAAATGACGGCATTGAAAGTGGCCTCGTAAAAACACCCCGCATAGTTGTCAAAGACGATAATACCCCGGACGCTAAAACCTTCCGTTCTAAACTCTATCATATCTACATGGCAGACGAAGTTAAAAGCAATATAAACCAGCCTGTAAAACCAGAAGCACCTTTACCGCCGCTTATTATACAAGCATACAATCTCCTCAGTGCAGACTGGCTTGAAACCTACAATGAATGGAAAAATAAAAAATCCGATGTACCCCCTGTTATGATAACAGTCGCCAACCGCACAGAAACCGCCGCAAGAATAGAGTATGCTTTCAGGCACAAACAAATCCACGTTGACGAACTTTGCGACACCGAATTCATGCGGCATATAGACTCAAAAACACTTGAACAGGCAGAAATAGACAACATATCCCTTAACGACATTACCCCTGCAACAGATGAAGAAGCAGAAGGCACAAGAAAACTGTCAAAGAAATACGAAGCGGCACTCCTAAGAGAAACAGTAAACACGGTCGGACAGGTAGGAAAATTAGGCGAGCAAATCCGCAATGTCATTTCAGTAGGTATGCTTACCGAAGGATGGGACGCAAAAACCGTAACACACATCATGGGTTTACGTGCCTTTTCAAGCCAGTTACTATGCGAACAGGTAGTAGGCCGTGGCCTTCGCCGTTCCTCTTATGATATAGGGGAAAACGGCCTGTATGAACCCGAATATGTTAATATCTTCGGCATACCTTTTTCATTTCTCCCCCATGAAGGGGACGGTGGTTCAGGCGGTCAAACAAAAACAAAATACTACATTAGCGTAGTCCCTACCAAAGCACAATATGAAATCACCTGGCCTAACATCACCCGCATTGACCATGAAATAGACCCCCGGCTTCACGTTGATTTTTCAAAAATACCATCACTTACCCTTGAAGCCAGCGACATCAGAACAAAAGCCGAACTCGCTAAAGTCCTTGACGGCAAACCAGACCTTACAGACCTTACCCCCATAGACATAGAGGAAATTCAAAAGCGTATGCGTATGCAAAATATCATTTTCAAAACATCAGCAATGGTTTTTGAACAAATGAACGATGACTGGAAAAAAGAAGGAACACCCTATGCCTTGCTTTCTCAAGTGTTCCGTTGGGTAGAACGCTACCTTGACAGCAACAAGATAGTTATTGAACCAGTCCTCTTTGTGAACAAAAATCCGGAAATGCGGAAAATAATGTATATGCTGAACATGAATATTATAGTCCAGCACCTATGGACATCAATAAAATGTCAGACCATATCCCGCCTTGTTCCGCATTTTAATACATCCAATAAAATACGCTCCACAGGCGATATGCCTACATGGTGGACAACAAAACACCGTGAAACCTTTACGAAAACCCACACAAACCACATAGTATATGACAGTGCAATGGAAGCCGCCGAAGCAAATAAGCTGGAAAAGAACTGCCATGTAACAGCCTTTGCAAAAAACGACCATCTCGGCTTTTCTATCCTTTACACATTTAACGGTATAGTACGTCAATACTACCCTGACTTCCTGATAAAACTTGCCAACGGTAAAACCCTTGTCTTGGAAACAAAAGGAGTAGACAGCCCCGAAGTACAGGCAAAAAAAGCCGCCCTCGAAGAATGGGTAACAGCCGTCAACTCCCTCAAAGAATACGGTCAATGGTGCAGCGACATTTCCTACAATCCCGCCGATGTAGACGGTATTATTGGGAGGTATGTATGTAAAACATGAATGAAATCTTTATTTCCAGTTGGTTCTCTGTAATAATTGGAGTTATAGTAGGTAGTGCAATCAAAAAGACAAACAAAACAACAAGTCAAAGCTGAACGTCTTAAAAGAATTGATGAAATATATGATTTTTGCTCGTCTTTAATAGAGAAATCAAAAAAAGTATATAAAATAACCGTTACTGGTCAAGCAGTACAATACTTCAGTGAAATAGAGAACTTTTTATTAGATCATCCCCCTCACTCCGCCGACTTAAAATTATACATCGGCTTTACTATGTTGATAATCCTTGCCGTTGGCGTAATATGGCGTACAATGTCATCCATATCCTTATAAGCCATGGGGCTTTCATCGAGAGTTCCCTTGTGAACAGAGCTTGAATAAATACCCGACATTTGCTCCCTGAAATCATCCAACGAAAGAGTCTTAAAGGCTTTGTTTCTGCTCATAAGCCGTCCAGCTCCATGCGGCGCGGAATAGTTCCAGTCAGGGTTTCCAAGGCCTTCGCATACAAGGCTGCCATCACGCATATTAATGGGAATAAGCAGTTTTTCTCTTGTCTTTGCAGAAACTGCACCTTTGCGTAGAATCATAGAATCAGTATCGATGTAATTGTGCACAGTAGTAAAATTTTCATAATCGCTGCTGTCTTTAATCCCAAGCCCATTTAAAATAATTTGCATCATTGCTTTACGATTAGTGTCAGCAAATAATTGGGTTATCTTCATATCATTGATGTAATCGTCAAACAAATCACCGGCTACATAGGCTAAATCTTTCGGTATATCCACGACAATTTGTGCCTTGATTTCCGCTATCCTGCTTTGTATCTCCGTTTCCCGGCCTTCAGCTTTTAACTGTGAAATTACAGCATCAGTATCTGTCCTTCGTTTACCGTTTAGCTGGTTCCAGGCTTCCTCCTGATACCATTCTGCAATTTCAAGACCCAGGTGACGGCTACCCGAATGAATGACTATGTACAAATGTTCGTTTTCGTCTCTTCCGGCTTCAATAAAGTGGTTTCCTCCTCCAAGAGTGCCTATGCTCAATCGTGCCCGGTGTAGGTTAACCTTAGGACAGCGTATATTAGCCAGAGGAACAGTTTCAGCAAATTCATGGGGTTTCCATTGGACATTTCTGCCGCAGGGAATCTTTTTGTGTATCCACTTATCCAGTTTTGCCGGATCAAATTCTCTGGAAACTTGATCATCTTTGGAGATTATAATTGTTTCCATGCCGCAGCCAATATCAACACCAACAAGATTGGGAACTATCTTATCTTTTATGGTCATAGTTGTACCAATGGTACAACCGGCCCCGGCATGAACATCTGGCATTAAACGCAGGGTACTTCCTTTTACAAATTCCTGCTCGCAGAGTAGTTCAATTTGCTCCCTGGATTTTTCATCCAGGTTGTTCGTAAACACTTTAGCAGTGTTATACTTTCCGGTAATTTCTATCATTTAATTTCTTACAACACCTCACAATAATCAAGTATCTTAACAAAACCTTCTTCCAATAGGATATGGCTGGTGATTTCCTGGTTCATGAGGTAAGTATAGCCGTTTTTATGGGTTTTTCAAGTTAATTAAGAAGGAGGTAGTCTCTCATGGATTTAATTTCATTTAATATTTCAACCATGCTGCTATAAACAAAGGGCAAAAACAGAGCAACTAAACTACCCGCCGTATGATTTTATAAGTATAGAATTGACATTTTTGTAAAATAAGAATAGTCTAACGCCAGGAGAGCATTTATGGATAAACTAACATTGGTAAGGCCAACTAAAGATATGGAATTTCAAGCTATTGAATTTAAAAATGAATTCTTTAATAATGGTGAAACTGAAATAAACGGTAGTGAATTATGGGACAAAACAGACAATTATCATATTTGGCTTGAAAAAGTAACAACTCAAATAAACAAAGAAACTGTTGACCCTAATTGGGTTGTTACAGATACATTTTTTGCAATTCGTGAACATGATAAAAAAATAATCGGAGTAATTGATTTTAGACAAGAATTGAATGATTTCTTAAAGGATTTTGGGCATTGTGGATACAGTGTTAGACCTTCTGAAAGGAAAAAAGGTTATGCATCCGAAATGTTAAGACAAGTATTGGAAATTGCTCGAAAAATCGGATTAAAAGAATTTCAATTATCTTGTGTAAGTGATAATGTTCCTTCTGTAAAGACTATAACAAAAAATGGCGGGATATATAAAAGAAGTTTTGAATATCATGGAAGTAAAGCTGATATATTTATGATAAAATTATAAATATACGGGCAATCCGGTCAGTAGGCAGGGCGTGTTTCTGAACAGCCGCAGGCAGGATCTTTTCCAGACAGCCAGCCAAAAATAAACGCCGCCGCACAGCCGACACCGTGATATACCGTAATAGCTTGGGTGACACAATTCAACGCACAAGCTCTGCACTCCATACATACATCCCTGTCGCGAAAAAGAAATGATAAAAATTAACTAAATATTAACTATAAATTAACAATATATATAAAAAATAGTATATCCTTTAGTAAGGAAAATATTAAGTCAAAGAGAAAGCAAACAACCTATCAAAATTACTTTTTAAAGAAATATAAATCTGGATAAGTGAAATAGATAGTTTTGGCTAAAGGAATTAATATGGATATTAAAGGTAATATGGCAACAATAATTCGTGTATTTGGTATTTTCAACACTATAATATTTGGCTTTTTTGCTTTGAGTTTTTTCCTCCCTCCTTATCGTGAACATATTTATCTTTCAGAAAATGGTACAGAGCTTATTGGTGTTGTTATTCGAGTAGAAAAGTCCTATTCTCCAGACCCTATTTCTGTATCATTGGTGCAATATGAAGTTGACGAACATTTATATATTTATAGAATTTCAGGCAGGCGTACAGTCGGAAGTGATGTTTTACTTCTTATAAATCCGGATAACCCTGAAAATGTACGTCTTAAAGACGGAAGCAGATATCAAATAATATTTTTTATATTTATTATAATTAGTGTATTATCCTTATTTTTTTCCCTTTTAATTCCCTGGAATAAATATCTTAAAATAATGCGAGATAGTAAAAATGAATAAAATAGGGAGACATTGCTAATGGACATAGATTTTATTAATTTAACAAATGACGAATACAAAAAAATAAATAAAAACTTACTGTGGTATCCCGTTAAACGTTTCTTTTATTGGAAAGGTTTAATGATATTTCTTATGATTATGGCAACTATTGCGGGTGTGATGAGCGGAATCGGGTTTCTTGAGCATCTTAGCGATCCTAGATATTTTGAAGGAAGCGATTTAACCTTTCTTTTACATATTTTCATCTTTATTGCTTCCTTTGGTTTCAGCCCGATTGTTGGCTCTGTATTGGCCGGTATTATTATGACAGTTGTTTTTTTTCTTGCCGGTATAATGTTTTACCTTTTTATCTATTTTGTTTTTTTTGCCCCATTTATGAAATTAGGCAGAATTAATCGACACAGAAAGTTTCGTGCTCAGTTTAATTTATTGGATGCAACGCAAAAAGAAATGCTTTTACGGGAATACCCTGAGCGCAAAATAGTAGATACGATGAAACACACCGGAAATAAAGATATGGATACACCGCCGGGTTCTATCTATCTTACAGAAAATTTTATTTTTGTTGCGGGTTTGTTTCTAATGTTCAGGGAAAACATCAACGATGTACAACTAAGGATTGCAAAAAACTTGTCCGCCGCGGTTGTGGACTATTATACAAAGGGGCAGAATGGAAAAAAAGGAAAACGATACAGTCTGCCTTTAATTCTATTACATTACAGTCCAAAACATGCTCCCCATGCATTAGAGGAAATTATGGCATGGTATTGGCAGTGCGATTCTGACGATCCGGACCTTCGTAAACGAATGGACAGTATTATTACCTGGTTTGATACGTCTAGCTAACAATTCAAAATAACTCAAAATATATTTTAAGGAGAAATAATGAGAAATTTTACAGTAAGCCCAAGCAAGAAAACTAAGATATTGATGGTATTTAGTTCCGTAATACTGCTGCTGCTTATTTCGGCTTTTTTTTATTTGATATTTGTAGAAGGGTTTCCTTTTGAGGAAGAACTGTATATTCAAATCTTTTTTTTCGTAATGATGACTGTTTTCATATTCTGCTTAATAGGCGCCATAGATAACATGACCCGGACAATTTCCGTTGATAGCAAAAATATCCATTCCAAGTCGTTTCTTTCCAGTAAAACATTCACCTTCGACGACATCAGCATAATGCCTTCGGATGTTAAATCGACAACACGCAACTTTCATTCAAAAGATAAGAAGATACTCTTCTACCTCCAAACAGAAGACATCGGTTTTGATCTGTTTATGGAGCGCCTTGCGGCTTTTGACACATCGGTTGTGTTGGAAAAGCCAATTGAGGAAGAACAGGAAACGAAAAGCAAGAAGAAGCGCTTGTTAAGAATTCAATTACTGGCGTCCGCCATCGTTTTTGTGTTGTTTATTGCTTTGGTTGCGTTAGTTGAATATTTGCCGGTGATATTCCATGCCGACAGCGGTGCGGATTATCCTTGTGGGTTATGAGCTTGCCTTGTTTGGAATACCGGCTCTGCTTGCAGTCCTCGCGACGATCTACATCTGTACCATCATACCCGTGTTGCGCCTTGAGCCGCCCTGGGCAAAGTGGCTTTACCGATTCATACTGAGCCCGGTACGGGATGAGTTTTCTGATACACAAAATGTCTGGTGGCCGCTGTACCCTCCGGCTTTTTATCCCCCCGTTTTGCGGGAAATGTTCCCGGACAGTATCCATAACCAAGTTAGAGCTTACATGTTTAAAGTCAGCATCGCCCCTTATTCGCAAATAGTGGTTGATGTCGTACCAATAACAGACGCTGCCCTGGAGCTTGGGCCGAATATTGATGATGTAATAACGGAGATAGGCGATATCGTAGAATTTGGCGGCATTGATTGACGAGTACGCCCCGCAATGTGGGTGTATTTGCTGGAAAACCGGCTCTAATGATATGCTTGATGGAGCAAAAGAAGTTATTCAGGAAAGCGAAAATCATCTGAATAAAAAAATATGGAATAACCGCAACCTTGTAACAAACCTTAAACGTAACACCTAACCCGCACATTCATACCTCAACGCAAAATTCTCTCCCGCGCCCTGTTTCCCCAAAACCTCGAGCCGGCTAACCTCCAGCGATACAGCCCCATTATCATCAGCAACCCGTCCAAAAACCAGTAAAGGCCGTTGTTCAAAAAGAATTTTACTATATCGATCATAAACTTGCGGAAAAATTACAGTTTCATACAAAGCTGATTCATCTTCCAATGATAAAAATGACATTGTTAAACCATCTTTAGTCCATACGTCTTTTTGCGTAACAGGCCAACCAGCCATTTTTACATTCCTTCCTATGTAATCCCCAATATGCACAGCCTTAACCCGAGACTTAACTGCCAAGACATCATCTTTCCATAAAGTCAGAGGGTGAATATTACGTAAAAATCCCAAAGCCCGATATTCTTCCCATAAGTCAGCATCTGTTTTTTGAACATTCTTTACTTGCGGAGCAAGAACGGTTTTTTGCACAATCCCAAAAGCAGAAGAAAGTTCCGCAGTAAATAAATCTTGCTGCTCTTTTTTAACCGTTCCGGTATTTGCAGCCAAAAGCCGCCGGGCTTGCAACGACCGGGAAAGACCACCGGCAATGCTGTCAAACACTCCGGCAGGGCAAAGAGCAATAATATCATCACGCCCCGGTTTTACCCTTCGTGAAAAATCATCAAGGCTTTTGTACTCTCCGCCTTTGTCCCTTTCATTCAGTATTCGTTCTGCCCCTGAAACCGAAAGCCCCTTGACAGCCATTAAGCCGATTACCAGGTCCTGTCCCCTGCCGTAATACTTCCACCTTGAAATATTGACATCGGGGCCTGCAGTAAAAAGCCGCATACGGCGAGCCTCTGCAATGTAAGCATGGGGGCGGTAATACCCGCCTTGATTCGACAGAACCGCCGCCATAAATTCGGCAGGGTGATGAACCCTTAAGTATGCCGATTGATAAGACACCATAGCGTAACTTGCACTATGGGGTTTACAAAAACTATAACCATCAAAAGATAGCATCATATCCCAAATTTTTTGAATAGTTTCTTCCTGCACATCGTTTTTCCGGCAGCCTTCAAAAAACTGTTCCTGATAAACTGCCAATTTTACCCCGCCCATTTTTTTGGCTATCACTTTCCGTAATTTATCAGCGTCAGCCTCATTAAACCCTGCAAGGGCAACAGCCGTCTTTGATACATCTTCCTGATAACACAGTATGCCGTAACTTTCATTAAGGATACTTTCCAGTCGGGAATGAAGCGGCTTCCATTTTCCGCCTTTTAACCGCCGGACATATTCAGAAATAAATTTATTGGCTGCCGGACGGATAATCGAACTGTGTATTACAATGTGCTCAAAATCACCTCTGTTTGTCTTTTTTTGTAATTGCCGCATGGCAGGGCTTTCAATGTAAAACACCCCGATGCTGTCGCCTTTTGCCAATGCCTCAATAGTTGCGGTATCGTCTATTGGCCTCCAGATATTACGGTCAATAGTAATTCCCTGTTCCTCAAGGTTTATTAATACATCCCGAATAACAGCCAGGCTCCGGTTACCCAATAGATCAATTTTCACGAATCCCGCGGCTTCGCAGCCTTCTTTTTCCCAGGCCAACAGCGGAAAACCCTCTGCTGACTTCTCAATAGGCACATAACGGCAAATCGGTTGCGGCGTAACCACCACCCCGCCGCAATGCATACCAAGACCGCGAGGCAATCCTTCTATTCTTTTTGCAATAGCAAAAGTTTCCTGCCAGACCGGATCTGCCGTGCAGGACTTATCCCCATATTGAAAAAGCCGCCGTTCCGTTTGCGTAATTTCGGCATCTCCAAAACCGTAAGCCTTCGCTGTTTCACGCAAAGCCGACCTATAGCGGAACATATTGTGATTAGCCACCCTGCCGCAATATTCAGCTCCAAACTTATCAATAACCGCCTGGATTAAATCGTCTCTTTCGTCCCATGCAAAATCTATATCAATATCAGGCGGATCAGAGCGTGAAGGATTAAGAAACCGTTCAAAATACAATTCATGCCGCAAGGGATCAACATTGGTAATACCCAAACCATACGAAACAATAGAAGCCGCGCCGGAACCCCGCCCGCAGGTAGTGCTTCCTTTGGAAGCCTTAGACATTTTGACAATATCGTCAATTAACAGAAAATACTCTGCAAATCCTTTTTCCTCTATCACACCAAGTTCATATTCAATCCGTCCGATTTCCCTGTCTGCCAGTTCGCCGTAACGAACAGCATTCCCCTCATACACCCTATGCCGCAATTCATCAATGACCGGCAGCCCCCCGGTCGCATAAGCCGGGAATATCCATTTATTAAAAATTTCATTAAAAGTGCAAATAGCGGCAATTTCTTCTGTCCCCCTGACCGCTTCCGGCCATGATACAAGACGGCGGTGTAAATCACCCGATGAACGTAAATATCTTTCTTTATCGGCAGTATCGCCTTCACTTAAATTGCCAACTGTTTTCAAAAGGCTTATTGCACGTAACACCCGATGAACGGCAAAATCCCCGGCTTCCAAAAATAAGGAATCATCCAGAAAAGCAAGCGGAATATTCAGCCTGCGGCCGGAAGGTGCGGCTCTAATATCAGAAGGAGTTATCGCCGCAAAAAGCCGCTTTACCCGCCCTTTAAGATTTTCCAAAACTTTATCGTCGGTAGAAGCTAAAACAAGTCCCGCTGATTGCTCGCATAACGGCAAAATCGGATTAAAATTTTCTTTATCCTTGTTCCTTAAAGTCAGCAGTTCGCAAAGCCGTCTAAACCCCGCCCGGTTTTCCACGAAACAATAAACCGCCGGATTGGTATTTTTACCTATAGTTAAAGCCGCACCAATAATCGGTCTTATATCCCTTTCTTTCGCTTCTTCAAGAACCGTATGCACACCATACAGGCTGTTCAAATCACAGAAGGAAACTACCTTAATCCCAAGAGAAGCAGCACGGTTTAGTATTTCCCCCGGCTTATGCACCCCATATAGAAATGAGTACCCCGATACAAGACCAAGCCTAATGTACAAAAGAAGCCCCCGTAATCAGTACGCCCCCATCATTCCTCATTTTTTTTGCTGCCAATACCGGCCCTCTTGTTATCTTGCCTGCACCGTAACGATTTTGTATTTTATCTATTGCTTCCTGCAATTTCCGGTTTGCGATTTCCGTTTCCGGTTCAAATAAATCCGGTTCAAAACCAAGACGCATTAGCCCTTCAAGGGATAATCCAATACTCCGTATCTGTATTCTTCGCACAGCTATTTTACGGTAAATTTTCTCTGCCGCCGCCGATATTTCCCGGTCAAGGATACAAGATCGCCGGGGTTTATCCTGCCCTTCAACTTTCATTCCGTCAGCATATACAACCAGTAGTTTAATAATTGCCGCTCCCAGTTTGTCACGCCGCATTAAAAAGCCCCCATGCTCTGCAAGGGCTTCTATTGCTCCCATTATTGCCGTTTTTTCTATTGTATTTTCCCCGAAGTCTGCCTGTTGGCAAATACGCCTATTCCCGCTAATATCTTCAACAATAGAGCCGTCAATCCCTAAAGCCATGCTCTTAATCATTGACCCTTTTTTACCGAATAATGCTATGGCTTCACTATCTGTAAGCCGGGCAACTTCCCCAATTTCCCGAATCCCAACAATCGCCGCTGTTTTCAGCAGTTTCGCACCCATACCCGGTAATAATCGAATATCCTGATGGCTTAAAAATTCTGCTTCCGTTCCGGCCTGAACTTGTATTAAACCTGCAGGGCGTATAGTCCGTGTAGCAACCTTGGACACCAATTTGTTAGTCGCAACCGCAACCGCCGGAAATATTTCTGTTTGTTCCCTGATATCTCTTAAAATCCGGCTTGAACAGTCGGCAGGAGTACCGAATATTGTTGTAGTCCCGGTAATATCAAGATACAGATTTCCTGTATGGTCATTTTCCCAAACCGGAGCATACCGAGCCGCTACTCGTTCAATTTCGCGGTTTATCATTCCATAAGCCGGAATGTCAGGGGGGAGTACCGTCAAATCCTTTACCCGCCGTTCCGCAGCCGCTAAAGCCATGCCCGGAGTAATCCCCTGTCTTATTGCTTCCGGTGAACAGTCCAGAGCGAGACTTCGCCCCCCGATTGCTCCTGCAATGACATAAGGCTGCCCTCGCAGGCTCTTGTCTTTAGCCGCCGCCACCGCCGCCTTGAATCCAATAATGTTAAGATGGCATACCGCCCTGTCCCTCATAAGCCCATTTTCTTTAATAGTTTTTCCAGTGTCTGTGCATTTCTTACCGCTTTCCCAAAAGGGTGATTGTTAAAATACACCAAAACTCTTTTTGCCTGTTCTGCAATTCGCTTAATTCTGTCAGCCCACGCCTCAACTTCACTGTCAGTATATAAATAGTCATACCGGGCATGGTCATCGTTACCCCACCATGCTTCTTTATTCCGACCATGTAAACGGACATACGCGACCGAAGCCGTAACCAATTCCATCAAAGGGGGCAGTTTCGGCAGTTCCGGCATATCCAAAGAAACCAGCGGTACATTTCGGCTTTTCATGCCGTCAATAACCTTTCCGCTGTACCAGTCGGATTTTCTGAATTCCACAGCCACCGGAACCCCGTTGAAAAACTTCAATAACTTATCCAGGTACCGTCTGTTATCATCTGTATACCGGAAAGAATAAGGATACTGGAATAAAACCGCCTCCAGCCGCCCTGCATTTAGCATAGGTTCAATAGCCGTCAAATAGGTTTTTGCCTCGCTTTCCCAAAGAGAAGGGTTAATTTCATGGGTCAGGGTTTTATGGGCTTTTATGGCAAAAGTAAGGTTTTCTCCGCCATCAACCAACATTTTAGCCAAATTTTCGGCTTTAGGCATGGAATAATAGGAAAAATTAAGCTCAACGGTAGGGAAAAGCCCCGCATAACAGGTTAAATAATCTTTAGATTTAGTCCCTTCCGGGTACACAATCCCCACCCATTCATGGTAGGAATACCCGCTTGTACCGATTTGAATATCTGCCATAAAGCCTCTTTACAAATTATTCAGTATAGCATATAATCTATGCAGTGTAGTTATTCTATACCAATTATCGGAGGCTGTCAATGGCAAGTGAAGCAGATCGCTATAATATTATCCAGCAAGGAAGCGGCCTGTCCAAAAAGGATTTTGCCGAAAGCTTGGGGCTTTCTAAAGCAATGGGCTACCAAATATCAACCGGAATGTTAAAGCCCTCTCGTGAAGTCATGGAAGCCCTGCGGCAAACATACAATGTCAATTTACACTGGTTTTTAACAGGCATAGGCAGTTCCGGCTATGACCCCGACACGGTATTGATTGAATTACTGGATCAGGAAGCTGCCGCAGGACAGGGTAAAGAAGTGGATAGCTACATCGAAAAACGCACATTTCAGGTTCCCCGCTCCCTCATTGCTCCCTATAGATCGGATAGGTTACAAGCCGTTTATGTGGCAGGGGACAGCATGATTGACGAACACATTAATGATGGCGATATAGCCATTTTCCACCCCAACCTAAAAGAAGGGAACGGGATTTATGTAATTTCCGTAGGCAATAACCTTATGGTCAAAAGGGTAGATTTTAATATTAAAAATCAGACCATTATCCTCATTAGCGCCAACAAAGCCTATGAACCCCGCCGCTTTTCCGGGCTCGAGATAGAGGACATCAGAATTGCCGGGCGGGTCCTGGCTTGTGTGCATAGGGTGTGATAAACCAGGTTTTATTCGATCCTGATCAATTCACCCGCCGATCTTCCAAAAATTTCTTCTTCATACATGCACTCTGCGGAAGCGGGCGGCGTGGGATAAATACCGGGCATTACCGCCCTGAAACGGTATTCAACTTGTTGCCTGCCGGCACGGAAAAAGTCCCAGTGGTAACGGGCTTCGTCATCCATAATATACCGCATGGGCGGTGGATCATAATAATCCCAATAGTCCTGCCTTTCCCTTGTTTCATCACCGGCAGGGGGTACAGTGGCGCTGGTAATAAAAACGGAATCCACAATTTCTGCACCGGATGGAACAGGCGAACGAAGCGCAACAAAAGTGCGGTCGCGGGAACTGGAAACAGTTATCCGGCGGGTGTAGGTGCTGCCCGGCCGAAGCCTGCCGTTCGTCACCGGACGGCCTTCGGAATCAAAGGTCTCAACAAAAACCCCCAGCCCTTCATCCCGTGCGCTGGCTAGCTCAACCGGAATTCCATACCGGAGGCTTGCCGTATAAAACAGCCTGCCCGGCCCGTGACGTTCAATCCGCAGGGGCAGCAGGACATCTCTGGGCAGCTCGCTGACAGGGGCATCGGTAAAACGGCCGTTATACGACACAGGAACACCGCCGTAGGATCTGAATTCGGCATTGAGCAGAGATGCTCCTCCCAGACTGACAGTACTGCGAAGGACGGAACCGGATGATCTCCATTCGGCTGATTCCGCATCGCCGACCATGCCAAAGGCAAGCACTGCCCAGAATGTAGATGCGGTATTGTTCCATATACCGGAGGCGTTCCCTCCCCGGCGCTGCCGTTCGATGAGGGATGTTGCAAGGCGTGTTGTCATGTCGTCTGCCGGAGATAGTGTATGGAAGAGCATTAATGCAAGGGCGTAACGGTCAGAGTCATAACCCCAATAATTGTTTCCGCGCTCGTATGTGTCGGTTAAATCAAGGCTTCGGGTTCCCGGCCGGATAAACCGGCGGACACGATCCGCAGCTGATACTGCCGTATCCCTCTGCCCCAATTCCAGCGCGGCAAGCCCTGCAAAAGCCCAGCCGGAAATGCCCAATTCGTCACCCCGTCTGAGAAAAGCGGTAATTTCCGAGCCTATCCGCTCACCGTGCATCGCTCTGATCCACAATGAATAGCCCTTGATGAATGGGTCCTGCATTATATGCTGGTAAGTCCTGTCGTTTTCGGCGGCGGTAATCCAGGAAAGCAACTGTCTGGTATTCAGCGATGCAGGAATTGCCATGCCTTTGGATCGTGCCAATACGACAATGTGCGCCATCCGCAGGCTGGCAAACAGATCGCCGCGTAAGCCTCCCGGCCAGAAGGGGAATGAACCGTTGCTCAACTGTAACCTTGCCAGTTCTACAAGTTCATCCTCAACGATTTTTTGGGGGTTCCATGGGCCGCTGCCCCGTAACGGGCTTGCAATATCGAACGCGTCCATGTGTTCTCCAAAGGCAGCCAGCGGCAGGAGGCGCGCAACACGCTGCTCAATGCAGTTGAAGGGATAATCCAGCAGATAACGGACAGCTTCTTTGAGTGCGGCAAGCCGTGAAGCAGAAAGACTTACCGTTACATTGCCTGTTCCTTCGGGAACCAGCGATGGTAATACCATCCCTTCTTCAAAAAAGCTGTCCTCGGCGCCAAGGTTGCCAATGGAAGTTACCGTTTCGGTCAGGATTGGCCTGTCGACAAGAATTGTCCTAACGATACGCTCATTTACCTGGGGCGAACGGAGGGTGAAAACAAGCCTTGCTTCGCCAACGCCCAGGGCGGCGACTTTGAATTGGACTTCCGCCGATGTACCCGGAAGTATCCTGACAGTTTGAGAATCATTTCCGTCAACTTCAAGAACTGTGTCCTGGTTTTCCGTTTCGGTGTCTGTCCCTGTTTCAAGGGAAAGCGTCTCCTCAATTTCAAGGGAGACGAGTGCTTCTACAGCGGTGTTTTCAAGATTCGTAAGGATCAGCGAAACTGTGCCGGTATCCCGCCAGCGGAGCTTACGGGGCAATGCGGCAATGGCAGTAAGCGGTGCGCTTACCCGTAAATCCTGCTCCCTGATGCCAAAATTTTGTGTGCCGACTGCAACTGCCGTACACCGGTAAGTGGTAAGCGAATCGGGCAGGCGGAATGTTACTTTCACCGTTCCGTCGGGGCCCGTTACCAGGTACGGTTCGAATACCGCAGTCGGACGGAAATCGCTGCGCTCGTCCAGCTTGGAATCAGCGCCCCTGGCGAGCTCGCTGTCGCCGCCCTGAAGATCGGAAATGGTGTAAGTGACCGGATCGATCAAAAGCGAACGGCTGTCTGCGCCGCGCACCCCCAACGGGAAATTCCAGGAACTGTAAAAAAATGCATTGGGATCGGGTACTCGGTAGTTAATGAGATCAAGCACCCCCCTGTCAACTGCCATGAAACTCACTTCGGTATTTGCAGCGGGCCGGCCGTTCAGTGATACTTTTATCGTTATTTCAGCATCTTCACCGGGACGGAACACCGCTTTGGAATTTTCAATCTCTACCTGGTAATGGCGGCTTGTATGATCAACATAAATCGGCGTAACGCCAAAAATCCCCTTGGGCTTGTCCAGATCCGGCTCGTAGTATGTGTTTTGCGGAGAGCCTGAACGCACCGTGTATGAAGACAATGCGGCGTACACAACCGGTATATAGGATTCCTGGACAGGGATGTCTATGGTCAGGGCAGAACCGTCAAGTTCGATGATCTGCTGAGAAATGATCCCTTCGCGTTCCAGGGTCAAAAGATACATACCTTTTTCCAGCGGCGATCGCACCAGTATCCTTGCAGTTTCACCCGGTGTGTAGCTCCGGCGGTCGGCGGTAAGGCTGATCGTGTCCACGTCATCAGAGCCCCAGCGTACCCATCCCGCTCCGCTCACATAAAAACGGAAACGGGTTGCGGCAATGCGCTGCAGGTGGTCATTACTTTGAAGCCGCACTTCCCACAAGCCGCTCGTATTCGGAGAAAAATGAAACACACCGGAAATAAACCCGTTTGCCGCCGGTGATATGTTTCTTACGATTCTTTCTTCTACAATTTCTTCAACCCGTTCCCACACCAGGTTGATCCTACCGCCAACGCCCTGTTGACTGGCCTGTTTCCATTCGTGGCGGACAAGCTGTATTGTCACATTTTCCGGCGTCCCGGAGTTGGGTGCTTCGCCGTCAGGCGCTACCAGCGCCCAGCGCAATGTCGCGGGCCTCCCCGCGCTGAGAAAATACGCCGAAGGATCTGAGGTGGTAAAAGCCGCAGCACCGCTTGCCGAAGAATTTTGGGCAGCGTTTCTTAATGTTCCCGAATCAATCCGCGCCGCAATGTAAAACGAAGCGGGGTGTACCAGGACAGAGCCGCTGCTCGCTATTTCCTGCCGTGCCGCATCCTGCACCGAGGCCTCAAGCCGGTAACGGTACACCGCGCCTTCAATGCCGTCACTGCGGGTCACATTGGTGATTTCCGCCGTTCCGTCATGGCTAAGTGTTCCGCTGCCCTGTCCCAGAAAAGATCTCCCGTCAGTGTTTTCCGGCCCAAAATACCAGTTTCCCCACGCTCCGGCAGTTCCGCCGGGGAGGAAGCCGGTCGGCTCCCGCGTCAAATGCCAGTCGAATGGCGCACCGGAAAGCCCGCCTCCCGCAAGGTACGAGGCGGAAAGCGAGGCGGTGATTCTGTCTCCCTGAAACACCGGCAGATCGGGAAAGCGCAGCGAAGATTCAAAACGGAGCCGCTCAAAGTTGGCAACGGTAAACTGAACAGACCTTTCTGTCTCTCGCCCGCCGCCACCCGTTCCGCGGGTATATATTATCTGGTATTCACCCGGGTCAATATTAGCGGGCAATTCGAATGTTCCAAAAGAACCGCCGTTTGCCGTAGTATTTCCATTCAGCCTGGCTATTACCGGCGCCTGATACGCTCCGCTGCTCACCTCAATCCGGTACTGCCCCTGATATGTTGAGAATTGCCCCCGGCTGATGTTCCGGTCAACGCCCCGGAATGTAACGGTTTCGCCGGGACGGTACAAGCCCCGGTCGGTGAACAGGAAAAGCAGTTGGCGTTCATCCCTCACGAGAAAAGGGCTTGCCGTTTCTTCGACGCCGAAACGCCAGATGTTATGGCTGTTGTTGGGGATAAATTCCGCTCTGTCTAATGTTTGCCCCGCGCCGGTACTGACCCGGATACGAAAACCTCTGCCGTAATTGGTATCGCTCCAGAGATTATTCTGCGAATCGGTAAAACGCGAGCCAAGATATTCATTTGAAAAATTAAAAACCGCCAGCCCCTGCGCATTTGTTCTGCCGTTGATGACAACCTCGCCGCTTTCCAGCAGTTCAACATCGGCATTAGTAATTGCTGTTCCGTCTGAAAGACGGGTGGCCCATACCAGCACGGTGTTATAGGCATAACGGGTCGTTATGCCTATATCGGTAACCTGTACTGTCAGCCATTCACTGCCGGAAAATGTTCTGTTAGCCTCCCATTGGGATCTGGCCTCGTACTGCCAGCGCAGCATGACACTTCCTTTTCCTGCCGTATTGAGGAATGGAGAAAGGTTTTCAAAAAAGTACCGTTTGGAGTTTTGCGGAAATTCCCCAATGTTCACAGGTACAAGACCTGAGACCGGAAGCCTTTCGTAGGGATTTTGTGCCGTCATGATACCGGTACTCAGCGATACAGGATTTTGCGTTTCCCAAACAATCACCGGAGGGTACCCCGCTTCCAGCATCCGCGACCCTGTGTTGTGAACATACATATAACTGCTTGCCGCGCCAACTCTCGCCTCAACTCTTTCTTCTCTGCCAAGAGTACGACCGTACAGGTCTCTGACATTCGCCGAAATGCGGACAATATAATTACGTTCGTATTCCAGCGGCAGGTTGTTAATAGTAACCCTGGATCCATAGACAGAGACGTTGTCTTGCTGAAGCGCAGGAAGCCCTTCAATCGAAATGAACCGTTCAATATTTTGAGGTTCCACGTTCTGGTTGAAACTAAGGTAGATGGGAATAGAATCGCTTGAATCGGAACGGGGCCGCGAGTGGCTCTGAACCGAGATGCTCTCGAAACTAAACGGCAGCAATGTGTGGTAATTCCAGGATTTCTCCTCTTTTGCTCCAAGCCAGCCCGGCTCGGAACGGGCGCCCTCTTTCAATACCATCGTAACGCTGGTGTTTAAGGGGAGCTGATCGTTTACGGTAAGCAGTACGCCTTGTTCCGGCCGGTGGCTGCGCTCGTCAACATTGGGAAGCCGTGCAAGGGTAAACGGCCAGGTTCTTCCGCCGGCGCGTACCTCAATCCATTGGGCAATTTCTGCCAAATTTACAGGGTAGGAAAAAATCATCCTGATTTGCCGTGCATCTTCGGGATGCACATTGCGATCCCATACCCAGCTATCGCCATCGCCCAACTGCCAGTCCAGGACAGACAACCGCTCAGTTTCAAAGCTGAAGGCAAGCGTGCCTTGCAGGCTTTTCCCGCCCAGCGACCTGATTCTATCGGAAACGGTGACGGTATACCGGTGTTGGGGGATGATTTCAGCATCAGGCTCAAAAGAAAGCAGCCTTGAGCCATACCAGCGATAGGTACCGGCAAGAGGCGGGTCAATGGTAAAAAGACCGGAACTCTCCCGAATTGGGTCGCCCAGCCGTGCCAGAGGAACTACAGGCTGGGAAAAAACCACATAAATTGACGGTTTTTTTATTTCCTGGGGTAGTTCGTCACGCGGCCCCCAGTCTGCCATGATAAACGGGGCGTCTGTTTCTTGAATTCCTCGGGAAACAGCATCGGTTTCAGAGGAAGTTCCGGCGGCGGCAGCTGGCACCGGTTCATAGTAGGCGATACGGTAACCGGAAAGTTCAGCGATAGGCTGCCCTCTTTCCACGAAAGAGCCCGAAAAAGAGGTAATCGAACCGCTTTTGTCTGATCCTGTCAGACAGGTGGTAAAACCGAACAAAATGACCAAAAATCCGAATATAACTAAACACTGGTAAATCTTTCTCATTTTCTTACTATAAACGAATAAGCGAACATTTGCTACAGCAATAAGCAGGGGGTTTATACCAAAAAAAATCGGTTAAAATTTGCTTTTCCTACTTGCAATTAAATAAAATATATGGTGTAATAGATTCAGCAAGCTGCCTGTATGGGTGGCTAAATTGCCGGCGGGCATTATACGCAACGGATTTTTATCAGCCAGGAGGATAAAGATGAAAAGTAAAATTCTAATGTTAATGGGTGTAATATTGCTCTCCGTTTCTCTCATAGGTTGCGTATCTACAGGTTCATTATCAACTATCCCATTTACAGACAGTATAGTTGATGAAGTTGGGGGCTTAGATAACATACCGCTGTTTCAATACTACCTTTCTCAAACCATTACTTTAAGAAGGATTGGGGGAGACCAGGATTCCCATGTTGAAGATGGTAATTTAGTAAGAAGAAGCGCAGTAACCAGGGATGCTATAATAGTTGATGCTATCACACCAGGCGTGGCACAGGATTATGGGGTTATTTTACCTGGTTTACAGGTTTATGAAGTAAGTGTAGCTTTCGAAGATCGGGGGGAGACTTCTGTTCTGAATTTTTGGAACCTTGGTTTGAGGGGCAGTGAATTATATACGATCAGATATGATGATCCGGAAAGACGGATCGTAAATTACGGCGGCGTTTCTTATGTTGTGGAATATGACGAAGATTCACGGGTTCTGCCGCACCTGCTCATTAAGTTGGATGAATCCGCTTCTGATAGTGCAAGAACCAGGAGAGTACCAGGTTTAACATTACAATAAAAATGGAAACCCTGAAAATTTCTCTGTACCAGCTGCCGTCAATGGCAGCTGGCTATTTTTTATTCTAAATAAACACCGCTACTAAAATATATGGTGATCCAAAAGCTCCATGATAACTGGAAAATGAGAAAGTGTCCCGGCGGCGCTTTCCTGCCTGCCAAAGTTCCCGGATCGGTATACCATGACTTATTGTTAAGCAAACGCATGGAAGACCCTTTCTGGCGGGATAACGAGGACAAGGCCTTTCTCCTCATGGAAAACAATTTCGAGTATACAACAGAATTCGTTGTTTCTGAAAACCTCCTCAGTATGGATCAAGTGCTGCTTCGTTTTGACGGGCTTGATACAATAGCGGAGATCACCCTGAACAATAATTCCATAGCCAGAACCGATAATATGCACCGGACATGGGAATTTGAGGTTTCCGACATTCTGAAAAAAGACAAAAATTCCCTTACCGTCATGTTTCATCAAAAAACCTGCTGTATGTCAGGACGGGACATGGGTTCCAGGCTGCCTGATGCGGGAATCTGGCGTGATGTCAGCCTTTTGGGTTTTCGCATGGCACGGATTGACAGTGTTTATATTACCCAGAAACATGAGAAAAACACGGTTAATCTCGATATCTCCGTAGAAATTGAAAGCACCGTAAATTCGCAGAACACCGAATATCCCTGGAAGCTTACCATCACCGATCCTCAGGGTAAAATCATTGAGTTTGACGAATCATCAAAACAGATATGCATAGAAAATGCCGAACTCTGGTGGCCTAACGGTTATGGTGCCCAGCCGCTATACATCGTTAGCCTGATCCTCTATTGCCCCGATGGAACAGAGCTTGACCGGTGGGAACGCCGCATAGGTTTAAAAACCATTACTTTCAGACGGAATAAGGACGAATGGGGTGAATGTTTTGAAACAGTAGTCAATGGCGTTGCCATTTTTGGCATGGGGGCAAACTATATCCCGGAAGATGCTATCCTTGGACGGATAACTCCCAAACGTACCAGAAGCCTTTTGGAACAATGTGTAGAGGCCAATTTTAACACCGTCAGAGTGTGGGGCGGCGGTTATTATCCGGATGATTGTTTTTACGATACATGCGATGAGCTGGGCCTTATTGTTTGGCAGGACTTCATGTTTTGCGGTACATTGCATGAGCTTACCGATGCTTTTGAGCACAACATCAGAGCTGAACTGGCAGATAATATCAAACGGATACGCCACCATGCCTGTCTGGGAATGTGGTGCGGCAACAATGAACTGGAATTAACCGCCGAACGCTTGCCGGAGGAACTTGAGTCTTCTGCCTTCAGACAAAGAGCCGATTACATAAAAATGTTTGAATACATTTTACCCCAGATACTCAAGGAACTGGATCCGCAAACATGTTACTGGCCTTCCAGCCCGTCTTCGGGAGGCAGCTTTCATACACCCAATGATCCGGACAGAGGGGATTCCCATTTTTGGGATGTTTTGCCCGATAACAAACCATTTGCAGAAACCCGTAAATACTTCTTCCGTTACCTTTCGGAGTTTGGCTTTCAATCCTTCCCGGCCCTGAAAACCATTGAAAGCTTTACCCTCCCCGAAGACCGGAATATTTTTTCATATGTAATGGAACGGCAACAAAGGAATAATGCAGACAGCGGTAAAATAATGAGTTGTATTCATCAGATGTTTCTCTACCCCAACGATTTTGATACTCTCCTCTACGCATCTCAGCTTTTTCAGGCCGAGGCTGTCAAATTCGGAGCAGAACACCTCCGCCGTAACCGGGGCCGCTGCATGGGTGCCATCTACCGGCAGTTTAACGATTGCCGGCCTGCTGCTTCATGCTCGTCTATTGACTATTGTTCCAGGCGGAAAGCTCTATACTACTTTGCCAAACGGTTCTTCCAGCCGCTGATGATCTCCTGCCGCGAAGAAGGGAAAAGCTTTTCACTCTGTGTTGCCAACGAAACTTTTAATGAAAAAAAACTCACAGTCAGATGGGAGATTCGGGATAAAAATGCAAAGGTAAAAAAAGGAAAATCCGTTTCTGTTAAAGTACCCGCCCTCTCCTCCCTTTGGCTGGATACAGTAGAGGTTCCCGAAATTAATGTTAACGAACACTATTTAAGTTATTTTTTACGTGACGGGAATACCGTTATTTCCGAAGGAACGGCACTATTTACCCAACCCAAGTATTTTCATTGGGAAGACCCAAAACTTAGTTATACCATCGACGGCTATGCAATTACAGTCAAGGCCGCTTCGTATGCCAAAAACGTCGAGATTCAAAACAGCAGCCAGGACCTCGTGCTTTCTGACAATTACTTTGACATGAATGGCGGAGAAAAAACAGTCAGGATTGTTAGCGGAGAAGAAGAAAATCTCCGTCTCAGAAGCGTCTGGGACATTAAATAGCTCCAAACTGCATCATTTTGACCCACTTTTATCCCGCTAAAAGGCACCTGTTCCCTTTTTGACACAGAGACACAGAGGAAAAGTTGGTTTTATCATACTACGCATGTATCAAACATCCCAATACCTCCGTATTCTCTGTGTTCTCAGTGATCTCTGTGTCCTTCGTGTGAAAAAATTGCCAGATATTTCCCCACTTGGCATGGTTTTTGCTTACATATATGTATCACAAATAGTAAGGAGAAATGTCATGAAAACATTAGCTGTGTATCGGCCCAACAGGATTCAAAACGCGCTGAGCGATTTTGATCGGTACTTCGAGTCTTTTTTCGGGGATTCTGTTTTTAACCCCGCGACAAGGACATTTACCCATCTGCCATCAGTGGACATTCGGGAAACTGAAAAATCCTACGTGCTTGACATGGAACTGCCCGGTTATGATGAAAAAGACATTGAGATTCATGTCGACGGTTCAAGCCTTTCCGTTTCCTCAAAGCAGGATGAAATGCAGAATGTCAAAGAACCGGATCAAGGAACCTGGGTACTCCGTGAACGGCGGGTTAGTTCTTTTGCCCGTTCGTTCAAGCTTCCGGAAAATTCCAACCCTGAAGAGATAAGCGCCGAATTTAAAAACGGCATTCTTTCAATGGAAATAAAAAAGCGCGCCGAAGCTCAAAAAAGGGCTATCAAGATAGGAGTGAAATAAAACGACAGTACACTAGTGGGTCCATCTGGCAAGAACCTGTTCCTTGAGGACGGCATCGTAGATGCCGTCCATGTCAGCAAAGGGAATAGTATTCACCTCGCGTATTGTGTCACGATTGCGCAGGATAAATGTAAACACTTCCCGTACAACAGGCCTGTTTTCCTTCCCCCTGATAATCCCGATGCCGGTAGTAATGAAGGGCGCACCCTCACTGTAAAACATCAGTTCGAGGGGAATTTCATGGTTGTTGATCGCATTGACAGCAGTCAGGGTCATACATAAACCAATGCCGGCTTCGCCTTTAATGAGCGCATTTACCGTATCGGAATCGGAGCCGGTAAATTGTACATTGTTTCCGGCGAGTCTATCAAAATAGGCAAAGGCTTCGTCTTCGCCCCATGCGTTGATCAAGCTTATAAGGAACATATAGCCCGCAGCGGATGTTTGGGGATTTGGCATGGAGATAAAATTATTAAAAATGGGGTTCAGCAGATCCTGGTATGTATAGGGAGTGGGAAGCCCGGCGCTTTCCAGCAGGGAACGGTTAATGGCAATTGTTCCGGCCGATATACCCCAGGGAAGAAATCTCCTGGATGCAGGAACAGGTTCGGGAAAGAATTCTGATACATCAAAGGAGGAAAGATCGGCAAGAATATTATGTAAACTTTCTAGGTAACTGGTTTCCAGGCAGAGTATTATATCCGCTTCTGTCTTTATTCCTTCTGTCCGGAGCTTTGCCGCCTGGCTGTCTGTGTCGAGTTCTGACACAGTAATGTCATAATCGGGGAACTGTTCCTCAAGCAGCAACTGCATGTGTCCGGTGTGAAAATCACCGGTACCGGTGTAGATGGTAACGCTGTTATTATGTGCCTCTTCACATGAGTTACCCATGAGAAAAAGCATCGTAATAATGACGAGCATTAATTTCATGTGGTTTCTCCTTGACCATTTAGGATAATTCGGATAATGTAAGGACGAGAGATCCCTGCGTTATATACAATAAATACACATAGGAAGAAAAATGTCCACTCATAGCAATGAAGAAAACTTTGATGAAACGATGATGAACGAGGAGTCAACAGCGGAAGACCTTGCCGGGTGTGATGATTCCGGCGGAATACCGGCAGATGCTTCTGCTGATGATGAGCAAAATGCCGCTGAAAACAATGACTTGGAAGAAGTAAACACCGAACCGGAGGCGGAATCCGCCGAATTAGACATTGAAACGGAAGATCTACCCGCGCAGCTTGCCGAAGCCCGCGACCAATTGCTGCGGAAAGCTGCTGAATTTGAGAATTTTCGCAAAAGGATGAACCAGGAAAAGCAAAGCGCCATTGAATTTGCAAATCAAAGCTTATTGTTGGATATAATTCCGATAATCGACGACTTTGAACGGGCGATTCAATCAGCGGAAGCTTCGGAAGAACTGGCTGAACTGCCTGCGGGAAAGGCCATGCTTGAGGGTATCATGATGATAGAAAAACGGCTGACCGGCCAGCTTGAAAGTAAATGGGGCCTTAAACGATTCAATTCAGCCGGAGAACCGTTTGATCCTACTATTCATGAAGCGATGTTTGTGGAAAAATCCCCCGATATTGAGGAACCGGTTATCATGGAGGATTTTATCAAAGGATATACTCTGAAAGACAGGGTAATCAGAGCGGCAAAGGTGAAAGTGCTGATGCCGGAAGATAGTTAAAAGGTAAGAGGGAATATCACTTCTCCCTTCTTCCTTAAATTGTTATAATTTTAGAAGGAGCATACTATGGGAAAAATTATTGGTATTGACTTGGGAACCACCAATTCATGCGTGGCCGTTCTTGAGGGCGGTGAGCCTGTGGTCATTCAAAACTCCGAGGGGTGGAGGACCACGCCTTCTATTGTCGGTTTTACCGGTAAAGGCGATCGTATAACCGGGCAGACTGCGAAAAATCAAATGGTTACCAATCCGGAAAATACGGTGTACTCGATAAAGCGTTTTATGGGCAGGCGATATTCGGAAATTACCAGCGAAATGAAGCGAGTCTCCTATCATCTTGTTGATCAGAGCGATGATTTGCGCGTTGACATCAGCGGGAAAAAATACTCGCCGCAGGAAATATCGGCTTTTATCCTGCAGAAAATGAAGCAAACAGCCGAGGACTACCTGGGCGAACCGGTAACGAAGGCGGTAATCACCGTGCCGGCATACTTCAACGATGCACAGCGTCAGGCTACGAAGGATGCGGGGAAAATAGCCGGCCTGGAAGTGGAACGGATCATCAACGAGCCGACCGCTGCTTCTTTGGCATTCGGCTTTAATAAAGACCAGAAAAAAGAAAAAACCATCGCTGTGTACGACCTGGGAGGGGGTACATTCGACATTTCCATTCTGGAACTGGGTGACGGCGTGTTTGAAGTAAAAGCCACGAACGGTGATACCCACCTGGGTGGCGATGATTTTGATCAAAAAATTATTGATTGGCTTATCGGCGAATTTAAAACCGATACGGGCATTGATCTGGGGCAGGACAGAATGGCCCTGCAGCGTTTGCGGGAGGCCGCAGAGAAAGCGAAAATCGAGCTTTCCAATATGCAGAGTACGGAAATTAATGTGCCATTTGTCACTGCCGATCAAACCGGGCCAAAGCATCTCCAAAAAACCCTCAGCAGGGCAAAATTTGAGCAGATGGTTGCCGATCTTCTGACCCGATCAAGAGAACCCTGCATTAAAGCATTAAAAGACGCAGGCTTGAGCGCAGACCAGATTGACGAGGTTATCCTTGTCGGCGGCTCGACCCGCATTCCGGCAGTTCAGCAGATAGTCAAAGATCTGTTCAAAAAAGAACCCAACAAGGGCGTAAATCCCGATGAAGCGGTTGCCATGGGCGCGGCGATTCAGGGCGGCATACTCGGCGGCGATGTGAAAGACGTACTGCTGCTAGATGTAACCCCCCTCTCGCTGGGCATTGAAACCCTGGGCGGCGTGATGACAAGGTTGATTACCCGTAATACCACCATCCCGACCAAGAAGAGCCAGGTGTTCTCTACCGCAGCCGACGGGCAAACCGCAGTTTCTATCCAGGTGTTGCAGGGTGAACGCGAAATGGCAAGCCAGAACCGTCTGCTGGGACGTTTCGATTTAGTGGGCATTCCTCCCGCTCCCCGGGGCGTTCCCCAGATTGAGGTTGCCTTTGACATTGATGCAAACGGCATTGTCCATGTCAGCGCAAAAGATCTGGGGACAGGCAAAGAGCAGAAAATCCGCATCGAAAGTTCCAGCGGTTTGAATGATTCAGACATCGACCGCATGGTAAAAGAAGCGGAACTGCACGCCGAAGAAGACAAAAAAGAGCGCGAAAAAGCCGAGGTACGCAATGAAGCGGACAGCATGATTTACAGTACCGAGAAAAACATCACTGACCTGGGTGAAAAGGTCAATGCGGAAGACAAATCCAAAGCCGATGAAGCTATTGCAGAGCTTCGCAAAGCTCTTGAAAGCGGTGATACCCAGATAATCAAAGACAAAACAGAAGCCCTCAAGCAGGTGTCATACAAAATTGCCGAGGAGATTTACAAGCAGCAAGGTGCGGCAGGGCAGCAGCCCGGTGGCCCCGGCGCAAGCGGCCCCGGCTTCGACCCCAATGCAAGCGGTCCCGGTACTGATGCCGGTAACAGCGGCTCCATGGGAGCCGACACTAAAACCGCCGAAGACGCCGACTACGAGGTTGTGGATGATAAATAATGGCTAAACGCGATTATTATGAGGTTCTCGGTGTAGATAAAAATGCCTCAAAAGACGATATAAAAAAAGCTTATCGCAAACTTGCCATTCAGTACCACCCCGATAAAAATCCGGGTAACAAAGAATCCGAAGAGCGGTTCAAGGAAGCGACTGAAGCTTATGAAGTGTTAGCTGATGACAAGAAAAAAGCCGCGTATGATCAATTTGGTTTTGCCGGTGTTGATGGCATGGGCAGCGGACAGACGCATGACTGGAGCAATTTCCGGGGCTTTGAGGATATTTTTGGCGGCAGCGATTTTGGCAGCATTTTTGAGAGCATTTTTGGCGGTTTCGGAGGCGGGGGATTCCGCAGGAGCGGTCAGGGCGGGGTGCGTCAGGGAGCAAACCTTCGTTATGATATTGAAGTGCCTTTCAAAGATGCGGTGTTTGGCACAAAGATTGAGATCCAGTTTTCGCATAACGAAACATGCCCCGGCTGCAAAGGTTCAGGGGCCGCAAACGGTGCCGGCAGAAAAACCTGTCCCGGCTGCCAGGGGGCCGGTCAGGTACGGCACAGCCAGGGATTTTTCTCGTTGGCGACTACCTGCCCAACCTGTGGCGGTCAGGGTTTTATTATTGAAAAGCCGTGTATGGAGTGCGGCGGATCGGGTATTCAGAAAAAACGACAGAAGATCATGGTTACCATTCCTGCCGGTGTTGAAAACGGCAAACGCCTGATCATCCCCAAGCAGGGTGATGCCGGTCCCAACGGAGGTCCTCCGGGTGATTTGTATGTTGTGATTCGAATAAAACCCCACGAATATTTTGAAAGGCAGGACTTTGACCTGTATTGTGCAGTGCCAATCTCTGTTTCTCAGGCAAGTCTTGGTGCAGATATCCATGTCAGTACGCTGGACAACAAGATAATTAAAATAAAGGTTCCGCCAGGAACCCAAAACGGTAAAATGCTCCGCATCCGCGATGAAGGTGTCCCGGTCGGGAACCGCAGGGGAAATCTTTACGTTAAATTTATTGTCCGAATACCGGAGAAACTTTCACGGCGGGGCAGGGAACTGCTGGAAGAACTTGCCCGTGCCGAGGGCCAAAACGACAGTCCCGGCCCCATCCCCCTTTCACAGCTTGGCGAAAAGTAATTTTCAATGGCGAAAAAGAAGAGAAAAAAAATACAATTACAAAACGCTGAACAACCGGCAGTAATCATCCCTGTTTCCGAAAAAACGGGACACTCGGCAGATATCAAATGTCTTGCACTTTCATTTTTTCTCCCGTTTATCATTATGGGGACAGCCTTTGCTCTTCACAAGGTGTATCCTTTTGGTGATAATTCTATCTTTGTCAGAGACTTATTTCACCAGAGCTATCCTTTTTTAAGCGGTTTTTTGCATAAACTAAGTGCAGGTACCATATCTCCATGGTCATGGACAGCGGTTCTTGGCTATGATTATTTATCGGGAATTGCGTATTATCTGGCAAGCCCGCTAAACCTGCTGGCAGTCCTGGCACCGCATACCTGGCTGAACGAGATGTTGACAATTATCCTGCTTGTTAAAATTGGTTTTGCGGGGTTGTTTACCTGTATGTTTTTACGGTATGTATTCAGGCAGAGCGGCGCGTCCGGATCCCCGGCAATATTATCTGGTTATACACTGCCGGTATTTTCTGCCCTCTATGCTTTGTGCGCTTTTACTCTGGGTTACTACTGGGTTATCCAGTGGTTTGACGGTTTTGCGTTGCTGCCTCTTGTCATGCTGGGGCTTCTGGCGTTAATGAGGGAAAACAAATGGCGGCTGTATGTTATATCCCTTGCGCTGACGGTATTAATCAACTTTTACATCGGCTTTTTTATTTGTGTTTTTACCGCAATTTCTTTCTTTAGCCTGTGCATTATTCAAAAGCTCGGCCGCAGTGATTTCCTGCGCAAGCTTGGCTTAATCGCAGGTTGTTCCGTGTTGGCTATCGGAATGACTGCGGTATTATTGCTTCCTTCCCGGCTCGTTTTGCAAAATACATTCAGTGCCGAAAGCACTTTCCCAACCGAAATAATTTTTTACAGCAGCTTTTTCGATATTTTGGGAAATTTTATTTCTTTTACACCTCCGACAACATACGGCGGTCTTCCTAACCTGTATTGCGGCATGATTAGCATTTTGCTTTTGGGATTGTTTTTTTATTCTCCGGGGGTTTCCCGCCGGGAAAAGACAGTGTTTGCGGTAATCCTTGGTTTTCTGCTTGTAAGCTGTCATGTTAATATACTGCACTATATCATGCATGGATTCAGCAATCCAATCCATTTGCCTTTCCGCTTTACCTTCCTGATATCCTTCACTTTAATTGTTATGGCCTGCCGGGCCTTACTGCTGACAGGGGGAATAACGAAACAGGGTCTGGCAGCAATGGGTATAAGCGGCACACTGTTTCTGTTGTTTGCGGTTTTAGGTGCACAGGAAACACCTGCCATTATTGGCAGCGCTGTTTTAGGTGTTGTTTATTTACTTATTATTTATTTTGGGATAAAAAACAGCAGAGCGCAGCCATTTTTCAAAGTAGCATTTCTCCTACTGATAATAATAGAGCTTTTCATTAGCTCATGGATTAGTGTTAAAACCAATACTGTTACCAACAGATACGAATATCCGGATAGCTATGATCAGATACAATCATTATTGAATATTCGGCAGCAGGAAAGTGTTTATTTTTCCCGTACAGAAATGATGCCAAGTTTCACTTTTAACGACCCGTCCCTGTTTAATTACAACGGAGTTTCTTTATTTTCATCCGTACTAAATGCCGATCTTCTCAGGTTTTTGGAAGGGCTTGGAATGCTCGTTAGCAAAGAAGTAAATGGTATCGTTTATACTCAGATAACACCCCTGGCAAACATGTTTATTAATATGAGATATCTGATTACCCACGGAGGTCATCCTGCGGATAATGGCATTTATTGGGAAATCATCGGAAGAGAAGGTGATTTACTGCTTTCGGAAAATCTGCGTTATTTGCCATTAGGTTTTATGGTGAAAGAGGATTTAGCCGGTTTTAGTCATACCGTTGACAATCCTTTTATTACACAGAACAATTTATTCAGCCGGGCAACCGGGCTTGACGGAGACCTGTTTGCCATATCAGAAATAAGCAGCAGGCAAGGTTACAGAGCATGGCGTTTTGAAATGCCGTCTGACGGAATGTTGTATGCTTGCCGAAAATCAGAAATTGAGGATACCCTGTCTGTTTTTGTTAACGGCAGACTAAATAGCAATATAAACATGAATAATACAATTCCCATTTTTTTTCCGATTGGGCATTTTTTGCAGGGTGACCGTATTTCGTTAACAAGAGAAAATGACGACTTAATATACATTGGTTATCTTGATTCGGCTCTTTTTGATCAAGGTTATGAACTGCTGGCCGGCCAGCCTTTAATCCTGACAAAGTTTACCGATACCGAGGTTGCCGGTCATGTAACTGCTCTTGAGGATGGTTTGCTGTATACTTCCATTCCATACAATAAAAACTGGAGCGTCTATGTGAATGGTGTTGAAAGTGAAATAGTATTGATTGACAATGCCATGACTGCCGTTCGCTTAAACGAGGGAACCCACCATGTAGAGTTTCGGTATTTTAACAAGAGCCTTGCAGCGGGTTTTATTGTAAGCCTTGTTTCATTGGCCGTATTTTTTATTACTATATTGTTAAATAGGTTTATAAAGGTTAATAAAATACCACGCAGCGAATAAACTGCGGCGTTCTTGCGGATCATACGACTTGTCTGGAAACCCTGTAATGTGAAACAGTCATGTCAATGCCTGCGTCGCGGAAACCGTTTTGGATGTTTTCATGTAACCGGGTGTAAATCATGGGAACCCGGTCAATCTCTTTCGTATAACAGTTAATCTGGTAACGGGCATAAAAATCATCAAGGCCGGTCTGCAATACATAAGGCTTTGGATTTTTCAGGACATGTTCGGTTGCAAGGGCGGCGTTAATCAGAATATCATGAATCGTTTGCCAGGGGGTATCGTACCCAAAAGTAATTTCCGCATATAGGATCAGGCCGTCAGTATCTTCGTAAGATGAAGCATGAAAATTAGTGATATTGGAATTAAGTATGATCAGATTGGGAAAGGTGACATATTCGTTTTTATGGGTTTTTAAACGCACCACCATCATGTTTTTTTCTACCACAAAGCCGGTGACATCTTTAATTTGAACGCGATCGCCAATGGTAAAGGGTCTCATGTAAGTGATTACCAGCCCTGCCACAAGGTTTCCTATGGCGCTGGAAGACCCCAGTGAAAAAATAATCCCAATGAAAACAGAAACTCCCTGGAATATTCTTGATTCAGATCCGGGTAAATAGGGATAAATGACTGCTACGGTAAAAGCCCAGAGTAAAACCTGCAAAATTTTATATGTTGATGCTGCCCAATCGGCATAAAAACCTTTTATTACGAGTTTTCCTTTTGCAATTTTATCAGAGAAAAATTTCAATGCCTTGAGTACATAACGGGTAATTGTAACAATGATAACAATAGTAATGAAATTGGGAATATATTTAATGATTCCAACGGCAATATTCCGCAGGGGATTGAGCACATAGCGAAAAATGGTAAATGTGAGGTGTCTCGTAGCGGGAAAAAGGCTGAAGATTACCGGAACCGTAATGAACAGAAGAAAAGCCGTTAACAGGTATTTTAGAAATTTTAATAATACATGGATAATGGCAATAATTTGCTTTGAGCTGAGAATTCTGACTTTTTTTATTGTAAAGTGCTTAATTTTTTCTGTATGTGTTTTTATTATTTTTAATTCCAGCCATCTGAAAAGCTTATACCAGACAAGTCGGATCAAAAGAGTCAGAATTATAATAATAGCTATTGCAATGCCAATTCGGTGCGGCAAAACCAGGTGATGTTCTTCAACAGACTGAACGGCAGGCAGTTCGGAGGTTTCTTCTTCTACCGATCCTTCCGCACCTTCCGGTTCCGGAAGTGTTTGCATTATCTCATTATCGGGGACTTCGTTAATGATAGTGTCTGTTATATCTTCCTGAGCGGCTAAAAATGATAATGTAGTAAAGAGAAAAAAATAAAAAAAAACGGTTTGTTTCACGGCAATCTCCGTTATTGAGAAACTATGGATTCCAGTCGTTCTAAAATAGCCTGATATTCCAGATTATCTGTCTGCTCCCTCAGCCATTCAACTAGTTCACCGCCTGATTCATACAGATAAGCTTCCAGTTTATCCAATACTTCACACATTTCATCAACTTTGTAATGCTTGCAGGCTTCGGCGAGTTCTTTTAAAAGGGCAGGATCGGGCTCTGAAACGGTTTGTTTATCAATTTCGGGTTTTTTAATCGCATCCAGAAAATCATCAAGTTGCCGCAGTATAGCACTGACAGTTTCTATAAAGAGACCGTTGTTTGTATCAATGAACAGTATATCCCCTGATCGGGCTGCTGCTTCCAGAGCTGCCGCCTGTTTTGCGGCATCATCTGCGCAGATACCAAAACTTGCGCCTTTAATACCGTGAACAGTCGTTGTATATTCTTCAATTGTTTCCCTGCGGCGTAATGTGTCCAGAAGAGCCGGAATGTGTTTCCTGTATGCCCGAAGAACATCAATGTATGTATCTTCAGGATAACGTGCCTTACCGGCCTGAGTATTAATACCTTCTATGGCTGGCATCTCAATCATAAATAACTCCTTTGTATTAATTTGCCCCGGAAATTCCTGTTTTGAATATCCTGGAAATATCTACTATCTGATCTTCGAGTTTCATGAATGCATCTACAACATCGGGATCGAACTGCGTCCATTTATTTTCATGGATAAGACCGCTTGCCTGTGTATGACTCATGCCTTTACGGTAAATCCGGTTTTCTATAAGAGCGTCGTACACATCCGCTACTGCCATAATGCGGCCGCAAAGCGGTATTTCATCTTTTGAAAGCCCTTTAGGATAACCTTTCCCGTCATAACGTTCATGGTGAGAACCGGCAATGAGACAGGCGTAACGAAGGTAATGCTGGGTGGGCATACGGTGATACATCCTGTCCAGAATTGTTGCGCCTATATCCGCATGGCGTTTCATTTTGCTGAATTCCACATCATCCAGCCGCCCTATCTTAAGGAGTATACGGTCTCCTATGGCGACTTTCCCTATATCGTGAAGAGGCGCCGCTCGTACCATTAGCTGCAACTCAGTGGGATTTAATTCATCGGGATAAAGCCCCTGATTTATCAGTTCTTTACCCAGTATCTCAACATATTTTGATGTACGTACTACATGACCGCCGGTATTCTCGTCCCTGCGCTCTATCAATTCGGCAAAAGAGGTGGCTATGCTGTCAGATAAACTTATTACATTATACTCGGTTTGAGCCTGATAATCGGCAAGACGTAAATGAAGTTCAATTCTGTGGAGCAGAATATTTTTTTCAACGGGTTTCATAATATAATCTTTTGCTCCCAATTCCAGGGCCTGTATTTCAAATTCTGCACTATGGTTGGCGGTAAGAAAAATAACAGGCACCCGGTCAAGAGAAGGGTTTTGCTTAATACGGGTAATGGTTTCAAAGCCGTCCATATCCGGCATTTCAATGTCAAGGAGGATAATGTCCGGTTTTTCCTTCGCGCAAATTTGCAATGCCAGCGGACTTGACTTTGCAAGTAATACATCATAATTACCGGCAAGATGGACTGATACCTGTTTAAGAGTTGAAAGATTATCATCGACCACCAGTATTTTTTTCATTGGAAATACTCCACATCCGGCAGAAACAATGCCAAACCGGACGATGTTTTATAATTGATAAATGTATCGCTTATCTTTTCAAAAACATCCACTATTCTCGGATCAAATTCCGTACCACGGCCCCGGCTGATTATTTCACAGGCTTCTTGATGAGAAAGGGCTTTGCGATAAACGCGATCGGTAATACAGGAATCATATATATTGGCAACTGCTACTATCCGGCTGCACAAGGGGATATCGTCTCCTTTGATTCCATGGGGATATCCTTTGCCGTTATAGTGTTCATGGTGGCCTTCGGCAATTATTGCTGCCATCTCAAGATATTTCTGGCTGGGAGTACGGTTATAAATAACCTTCATAACCTGGCTGCCGATAAGGGTATGCTTTTGTACCTCAAGATATTCTTCTTCTGTTAAAACAGTTCGCCGCAGCAGAATAATATCGCTTACGCCTATTTTCCCGATGTCATGGAAAGGAGCGGCTCTTTTAATCATGCTAATAAATTCATCTGTTATTTCATCCTTAAAAATTCCCGTCTCCTGGAGTTCTTTTGCGATTAATACCGCATATTCTCCGGTACTCAACACATGGCCGGCTGCATTGTGATCTTTGCAATCCAGCAGTTCTGCAAAAGAAATTCCAATATTATCTTCCAGCTCTTTTGTCATGTGTTCCAGGTTGAGCTGGTAGGCGGTAAAGTCAAGGTGTATTTTTATTCTGTGGCGCAGAATGTCTATGTTGGCAGGTTTGGTAATAAAGTCCATAGCCCCCGATTCCAGGCCTTTTATTTCAGTTGCGGAATCATGGTTACCGGTCAGGAAAATTACCGGGATATGCATCAGCCTGGGATCTTTTTTTATTTGAGCAATGGTTGCAAAACCGTCCATACCGGGCATTTCAACATCAAGAAGTATTAAATCAGGCTGTTCCCGAGCGCAAATCTGCAGCGCCAGTTCTCCCGATTTTGCCAATGATATTTCGTAATCCTGTGAAAGCTGGGCGCTTATTTGTTTCAGGCTTGCCAGGTTATCATCCACGATTAAGATCGATTTCAATGTTCACCTCCGGCAGGGTTAGATGTTTCAAACCATGTGCCGCCGGGTGATTCGAGCCGCGCGCATATTGCATCATATTCCAAATTATCCAATTGTTCGCGCAGCCATGTAACAAGCTCGGCGCCGGTTTCATACTCATAAGATTCAAGATTAATAATTATTTCTTCCATTAAAGTTGTTTTAAATCGTTTTGCCGCTTCCAGCAGGTTTTCAAGCTGTGCCGGATCCGGTGCCGGAACAGTTTGTTTTTTATCCTGCCTGGCAGTGATTTCTTCCAGTAATTTTCCAATATCCAGAAGAAGCGTCTGCACCATTTCAATTAAGACCGGATTCTGTTCCTGTACGGCGGAAAAATCTCCTTCTTTGGCCAAATTTTCCAGCTCCTGGGCTTTATTGCCAATATCATTGGCGCTGATACCATAACTGGAACCTTTAAGTCCATGTACCACAATGGCGTATTCCTGCAGGTTTTCCATGGAAGGAACTTTCAGTTTTTTCAGGAGTGCCGGAGTGTGCCGATGCCAGGAATGAAGCACATCCAAATAAGCGGCTTCATTATGGTATTGTTTTTTTCCCTGAACAAGATCAAGGCCGGTTACCACTATATCGAACGGCAATATGGCTTTGTCATTACTGTCATCTCCGGTTTTACTCAATTCAATTTCCGCCAGCTTTAGGGTTTCGGGGCTTTGCCTGTTTCGGATCCATGTATTTAAAGCAGCATCAAGCTGTATAACATCAATTGGCTTGGAAATGAATGCGTTAAAACCATTGGCAAGAAACATATCTTCGTTTCCTACCAGAGCATTGGCAGTGAGCGCAATAATGGGTACAGTTCGGCCATAGTCACCGGCCACCCCGCTGCGGATTATACGTACTGCTTCCATTCCATCCATTCCCGGCATCATATGATCCATGAGAATCATATCATAATGCGGAGAATCACTGCTTGTTCCGGCTGCACAAATTTTTTCTATAGCTTCCTGACCGCTCGATGCCGTATCAATGAAAAGGCCATAAGGTATCATCAATCCTCTTGTCACATCAAGGTTCGTATCTATATCGTCTACTATCAATACTTTTCCATAGGGCATATAGCTCCGGGCAAGACGCTGCACATGGCTGCGTTTGATTTCCTTAAAACGGAATAATTCCAAATTACGTGCGGTTTTTTCTCCGATGGGAGTTTCATCAACAATACATAGGGGAACCCGGACGGTAAAGGCGGAACCGTTACCGTATTCGCTTTCTACATCAATAGTTCCATTCATCAAATTCACCAGATTTTTGGTAATGGCAAGTCCCAGCCCTGTTCCTTCAATGGAACGGTTTGCCCTGATGTTAAGCTGATTGTATTCCGAAAACAGCCTGGGAATGTCATCTTTTTTTATTCCGTGCCCGGTGTCCCGTATTATATAAATCATCAAGCCGTCATTTTCCCGTTTTTCATAACGAACAGAAAAAAATACGGTTCCCTCATCGGTATACTTAAAGGCGTTTGAGAGCAGATTGCTGAGAATCTGCTTAATCCTCAATTCATCACCATGTATTTTTGTTGGAATATTTTCATCTATCTGTACCTTGAAAACAATATTTTTTGTTCCTATCCGTACAGCATTAAGCTGAATGGTATCATTTATCTGACTTGGTACATCAATATCCTCAAGGATCAGTTCAAAGTTTCCGGTTTCTATTTTTGAAATATCAAGAATATCATTAATGATACCCAATAAATTTGCACCGGCATTGAGTATTTTTTCCAAACCTGTGTGAGTGTCCATTGGCAGTTTTTTCTGAAGCTCAATTTCCGAAAGGCCGATGATTGCGTTTAAAGGGGTGCGAATTTCATGGCTCATGGTAGCCAGAAATGTACTTTTAGAACGGGAGGCTGCTTCTGCTTCGGACTTTGCAATCATTATTGGGGTTATGTCAAAAAGATGAATCAAATGTCCTTTGACCTTGTTTGCAAGTTCAAAAACTTCTATCTCAAAAAAGCGCTGCTGCCCGTCCAGAATAACCTCGCGGGTACTGTGCAGTGAGTCTCCCTGTGTCAATATATCGTAGAATAAATTCCAGGTTTTCCGATCCTTGAATAAATCAAATACCGGTCTGCCTTTGACAAAGAACGCCTGATCGAATTGTGTCATTTTCATGAAGGAATTACTTATATACGTTACCCTGTGCAGTGAATCCAAAAGGACAATGGGGTCCGGCGTTGATGTGAGCAGACTGACAAAAGAATCCTGCGCTTTTTTGGCTTCGTTTTTTTTGCCTTCGGCATAAACCGTTACAAAATAAACAAACAAGGATCCAACCAGGGCAAAAACCTGGTGCAGCAGCATATGGGATGCGGTCATTTCAATAATGCTGCCATTATTAAAAACGGTCATTGGTTTTCCGAATAGAATTTTTACTGCGGTAATTATATTGGTAACCACAATGAACCAGAGTAAAGAGCCGCTGTTAAAAAACAATGCTCCAAGGCAGCTTATCGCCAGGCAGATAACAAAAAATTCCGAATAATCACCGGTAATGCGAGACAAGGTGATGTACTGCAGATAAAGGGTCAGGGGGATAAAAAAAGATTTCCATGGTATTCTGTTTATACGGTGCAGAAGGAGAATTATAACAAAACAACCGACGGATATACTCACGGTTAAAAGCTGGTAATCCATTCCATGAATAATAAAATTCAGGAGCATGAAAAAAGAAATAACAGCTTGGGCGGTTAATGTAATATAAAAAGCGCGCAGTGATATGGTATTGCCGGAACTATCCATTTTGTATCCCTATATATCCAAGCATGCCTGCATCGACAAACCGCACTGCTGCAGGCAGTATTTCTATGTCAAGATGCGGTTCAAAAAAAAACACATCATCCATGCTTATACGCAGGGGATTAATGCTGCGAATACTGATCTTCTGTCCCTTGTTTAGTTGGAAATTTCTGGGGAATAATTTGTAGCGGCCCGAAATATAAAAAGGAAGCAAACAGTAAGTCCTTAAAAATCCCAGGCCCCGAATGTTAAGCATATCAAGAACGCCGTCATTGGGTTTAGCATTACTTACCGGGTGTAAGTTTTCGCCGTAGTACGGAGTGTTAAAAACGGCAAGCCCCAGATAAACATCACTTACACTTTTTCCGTCTATAGTAATCTCGTATCGCTGTTCTATTATGTTTTTTCTCATACAGACGATAAAAGCGCTGGTATAATAAAACAACTTATACAGCCGCCTGCACAGCCATTGACTAAATGTGTTTTTGCTGTACATCATTTCCCGTTTGTTTTCGGCAAGGCGGACTACCTCGGCTTCAATGCCGACAACACAATAGCTTAAGGCATGGTTGTTACCGCAGCGCATAACATCTATGGGAATTGCCGGAGCATTATATTGCAGTTGAATATTTCTAAATGCAGCCTTATAATTTTTTCCAAAACCGCGGGTAAAACTATTGGTATGCCCGTAAGGTATTGCGGCAAGTTCGGCATTCTTTATCCCCATTATCCCGTTCAGACAATCAAACAAAATGCCGTCTCCTCCAACAGCATACACCCTGAGTACGGTATTATCGGGAAGACCTTTGGCAAATAATGGAATAAAGCCGGTTGCATCCCTGGGGAAACGTGAAACATGTATGGTATAATCGGTGTGATTTACTGATAAAAAAAACTGGTGGATTTTGGCAAGTACTTCCTCCTGTTTCCATTTGTTCCAGAATGATTTTGGATTTATTATAAACAGGTGCTTCTTTTCCATGTAGTATCCAGTATACAGAGACTTAATGGCATTGTCCAGAATAAAGCATGAATGTTGACATACAGCTATGTATGACTTGACTATTTTCAGATTTCTTATCATTTTATCAATATGTACCGTAACGCTTCAAGTAAAAATCTTGCCATTCTTGGCGAATTCCGTAAAATTGCCGAATCCCTGTTCCCCCAGGGTAGTAAGCCATCCGGCATCATTCCGTCAAAACAAAAGCCGGATCTTGCGGCTGCGGCCGGTTTTGCTCAAGCGTTGGGAATAGATACGGAATACCGGAGACTCCTGAAAGTCAATAAAAATACAGCGGAGATGAAGGAGTTCCTGGTTCATTTTCAAAATAACCTTGATCTTTTAATTCAAAAAACATGGGTCGAAAAAGCGGATGAATCCCGCAGAGATAAACTGCAGGACGAAGTTTCACCCTTCATGACCATGATAATAGAGGAACAATACCCCCAGGCAATTGAAGCCTTTGGCGCAATTCTGGAAGAGCTTGCTTACCTTTTTTTCGGTGTGCAAAGCGCTAAAGATGATTTTACCGAGTATGCTCTCCGTATTGATATGCAGATGGGACTGTTCTGGTGGTACGGAACCCAGCTTGGCAGACTGTATAAAAAAGACAAAGCCGCTGTTTATAATGACGAGTATCTGTGGGCGGTGCTGCTTATTGGCATCTGTTACCTTACAAATTTCTGACAGGCAGCATATTGAGGAGTATCCATGGTCACTGAATTAAACAGCCCCGGTGCAATCGGCTCAGACTTTATCAGTGAATATATTAAGGAAGATCTTGCTTCCGGCAGGTTCAGTAATGTGCACACCCGTTTCCCGCCAGAACCTAACGGCTGGCTGCACATTGGTCATTGCAAGGCGTTTTACATAGACTTTACCATGGCGGAGCGTTTTGGCGGTAAGTGCAACCTGCGTTTTGATGACACAAATCCCGAAAAAGAAGACATCTCCTACGTCGAAGCTATCAAACGTGATATTGCCTGGATGGGCTACGACTGGGATGATCGTGAGTATTATGCGTCTGATTATTACGAGTATTTATATGAACTTGCTGTAAAGATAATAAAAAAAGGGAAAGCATACATTGACGATCTGACCGATGCACAGATGAGCGAATACCGGGGCACGGCTGTTGCTGACAAGAACAATATCACCGAAACGCCGCCGGGCAGGAACAGCCCCTGGCGCGATCGGCCTGTCGAAGAAAACCTGGACCTTTTTGCCCGTATGCGGGCTGGCGAATTCCCCGATGGCGCAAAAACCCTGCGGGCAAAAATCGACATGGCCCACCCAAACCTCGTCATGCGCGATCCGGTAATGTACCGTATACGCCGCCAAACCCATTACCGCACCGGCGACACCTGGTGCATCTATCCCATGTACGATTTTCAGCACCCGTTGTCGGACGCAAAAGAAGGCATCACCCATTCTCTGTGCTCGCTGGAATACGAAATCCATCGCCCCCTGTATGAATGGTTCATCCGTGAGGCAGAAGTGTTCCCCAGCCGGCAGATCGAGTTTGCCCGGCTCAACCTCAGCCGCACCGTAATGAGCAAACGCTGGCTGCTCAAGCTCGTGCTGGACAAGCATGTTTCCGGCTGGGACGACCCCCGCATGCCCACCATTGCCGGCCTGCGCCGCCGGGGGTATACGCCGCAGGCCATACGGAATTTTGTTTCCCGTATTGGCATTGCAAAAACCGACAGCATGGTAGACATCGCCTTTCTGGAATACTGCCTGCGTGAAGATTTAAACAAACATGCACGGCGGGTAATGGCGGTGCTAAAACCCCTCAAATTGATCATCGAAAACTGGAATGAAAGCGGCACCGAATCGCTTGAAGCGGTCAACAACCCCGAAGACCCGTCCGCCGGAACACGCCCGATAACATTTTCACGTGAACTGTGGATCGAGCAGGACGATTTTGCGGAAAACCCGCCGCCCAAGTATTTCCGGCTGTTCCCCGGCAACTCGGTCCGCCTGCGTTATGCGTATATTGTTACCTGCACCGGCTTTGATAAAGACGCAGCCGGAAACATCACCGCAGTACGCTGCACGTATGACCCGGCAACGAAAGGGGGAAACGCGCCCGACAATAAAAAAGTAAAAGGCACGATCCATTGGGTCAGCGCCTCCGATGCCATTCCTCTGGAAGTTCGCCTGTACGATTACCTGTTCAGCGTTGATCGTCCCATGGACTCTGACGGCGACTTTACCGATAACCTTAACCCCCATTCGCTGGAAATAATCCACCATGCCTGGGGTGAGCCATGCCTGGCAGGGGCGCAGGGATCAGGGACCGGGGACCGGGGATCGGGGCAAGTTGGCGAACGAATTCACTACCAGTTTGAGCGGCTGGGGTATTTTACCCGTGACCCCGATTCCGGGCGCGATGGGCGGCCAGTGTTCAACAAGACCGTCGGCCTGCGCGATACCTGGGCAAAAATAGCAAGGCAGGGGTAACCTGCGTGTTGAATCAACAGAAAAAAAAAGCTACACTAAGTAATGGCAGAAACCCGTGACATGCATTTTACACCCCCTGTCGGCAAAGTAATCCCGATAGCAATAGAAGACGAAGTAAAAACATCATATCTCAACTATGCCATGTCGGTAATCATATCGCGGGCATTGCCGGATGCGAGAGACGGGCTTAAGCCGGTACACCGGCGGCTGCTCTACGCCATGGACGAACTGGGGCTGCGGCCCGGGTCGGCTACGAAAAAAAGCGCCCGCATTGTCGGTGAAGCAATGGGTAAATTTCATCCCCACGGTGACGGCTCCCTGTATGATGCAATGGTCCGCATGGCGCAGGATTTTTCTCTCCGGTACCCGCTTGTTTTCGGTCAGGGGAACTTTGGCTCCATTGATGACGATCCCCCGGCGGCAATGCGTTATACCGAGGCGAAGATTTCTAAAATCGGGGATGAGATGCTCCATGACCTCCGCAAGGAGACTGTGGATTTTATTCCCAATTTTGACGAATCGGATAATGAACCGATTGTACTGCCTGCCGCAGTCCCCAACCTGCTGATCAACGGTTCCAGCGGTATTGCCGTTGGTATGGCAACGAATATGCCTCCGCACAACCTGACGGAAATCTGCGATGCAGTCTGTGCCCACATTGACAATCCGGAAATTTCCGTAGACGAGCTAATGCGGTTTGTGCAGGGGCCTGACTTTCCCACCGGCGGAGTGATTTTCGGCAGACGCGGCATAAAGGATGCGTACAGAACCGGCCGCGGCAAACTGCTGATACGCGGTAAATTTAATGTTGAAACCACCAAGACAGGTAAAGAAAAAATCATCTTTACCGAGATTCCCTACAATGTAAACAAGGCCCTTCTGCTGGAACGAATCGGTCAGTTGATGCGGGACAAAAAAATAGACGGCATTGCCAACGCAAACGACGAATCAGATCGTGAAGGTATACGTATTGTCATTGAACTAAAAAAAGGCGCAATTGTTAAGGTCGTTTTAAATCAGCTTTTTTCCAACACACAGTTGCAAATAACATTTGGCGTTATTAATCTGGCTCTGGTTGGCGGCCGTCCGCAGTGCCTCAACCTGAAAGAGCTTGTCCATTATTTTATTGAACACCGCGTTGATGTTGTTACCCGCAGGACACAATTTGAACTGCGAAAAGCCGAGGAACGCGCCCATATTCTCGAAGGGCTGCTAATCGCTCTGGCAAACATTGACGAAGTGGTGGCGGTTATCAAGGCCAGCCGCGATGTTGCAGCCGCACGGCTTAATCTGCAGGAACGTTTTCTGCTTTCAGAGGCGCAGTCTGAAGCCATTGTTGAAATGCGCCTTGGCCGTCTGACGAACCTGGAAGTTGAAAAAATTGAAAAAGAGCTGGAAGAACTTAAAGTCCGGATAGCTTACCTTAAATCCCTGCTTGCAGACGGGAATAAATTGCGGGGGGTAATAAAGGACGAGACAAGAGAAATTTCCGAAAAATACGGCGATGTACGCCGTACGGAAATTATTGCCGGCGAAGTGGAAAACATCAACATCGAAGACCTGATAAAAAAAGAAGAGATGATGATCCTCATTTCCAACCTGGGCTATGTTAAACGGGTTCCCGTTACCGCATACAAAGGCCAGGGCCGCGGCGGCAAGGGAATGCAGAGCGCGAAACTTGCAGAAGATGATTTTATCGAACAAATTTTTGTTGCATCCACCCATGACTATATCATGTTCATCACAAGCGCAGGAAAGGCTTACTGGGTAAAAGTACACGAACTGCCCGAAGGCAGCCGGACCAGCAAGGGATCGCACATAAAAAGTTTGCTGACAGTTTCGCCTAACGAAGACATTACAGCGATTGTTTCCCTCAAGGATTTCAGTGACCGGGAATTTCTGTTCATGGGAACGGCTCGCGGCGTTGTTAAAAAAGTAAAAACATCCGAATTTGTCAACGCAAAAACAAGGGGCGTTATTGCGATAAAACTTGACGATGGCGACAAACTGGTCAGCGCACTTTTAACGAATGGTACCGATGAGGTTGTACTCATTTCGCGGCGGGGCAGGGCGCTGCGCACTCACGAGGATCAAATCCGCGCAATGGGACGCTCGACACGGGGTGTCAGCGGGCTGAAGCTTGCGGGCAACGATGAACTGGCAGGAATGCTGGGCGTAAACAAAACAGAAAAAATGCTGCTCCTTTCCGAATTTGGTATTGGCAAACGGGTTGATTTCGATGAATTTTCAGCACACCGGCGGGGAACAGGCGGTCAGAAAATTTCCACGATCAGTGAAAAAACCGGAGAAATTATCGGCTGCGTCAATGTGCTTGAAGAAGATGAAATTATGTGCATCACGAGTCAGGGAAAATCAATCAAATTAAATGTAAAGGAAATCCGCGTAATGGGCCGCGCCGCCCAGGGTGTAAAGATTCTCAGTATAGAAAAACCCGACTTTGTTATCGGGCTTGACCGTATTGTAAAAGAAGATGATGATATAGATAAAGAGTAATAAAGGAGAAAGTTATGAAAAATTATTATCGGTATTTTATTGTGCTGCTTGCTGTAATGTGTATCCCGGTTGCCTGCACTAACGTCCCCCCGTCCGCTGAATATGATATTTACGATGATGTCAGTCAATCACAAAATACATATCAATTTAATGATGTCAGGGACAGAGATTGGTTCCTTACAGAGCTGCGCACCGGTTTGGAAACCATTATCATTGACCGGACGGAACTTGCGGAAAAAGGAATTCGCGGAATATTCACCCTCAGGTTCGATGCGGAGTTAGCCAGCGGTGTTGGCGTACCTAACCGTTATCGCGCCCCCTACACACTGGCGGACAATCAAACCCTCAGCATTGGTCTAATAGCGTCAACATTAATGGCATCCCTCTTCGAGCCGGATGAACTGAAAGAACATGAATATATGGCCGTGTTACAGAATGTTTCCCGGTGGAATCTTGCCGATGAGAAACTGGAATTGTATTCACAGAAAAACGACGGCACAGAAGTAATTTTGGTTTTTACCTTGTCTGAGTGACGAATTAAAGAACAATCAGGAACGCGAGTAATTCGGGGCTTCCTGGGTAATAAAAATATCATGGGCGTGGCTTTCCCGTAAGCCTGCCGCTGTTATTTTCACAAACCTGCGATATTTTCTCAGTTCTTCAATAGTGTGGCAGCCGCAGTAGCCCATTCCCTTGCGAAGGCCCGAAACAAGCTGGTTCATGAAAGAACCTAATTCTCCCTTGTAAGGAACACGGCCTTCAATGCCTTCGGGAACCGGTTCGTCATCCTTCCCCATTTGGTAGCGGTCGCCTGCTCCGTCGGCAATGGCTCCCATGCTGCCCATGCCGCGGTATTCCTTGAAAATTCGTCCGTCAAAGATAATTTCCCGGCCCGGCGCTTCCTTGAGTCCTGCAAAAAGGTTACCTATCATTACAACATTGGCTCCGGCGCCGATAGCCTTGGTAACATCCCCTGAAAATTTAATACCCCCGTCGGCTATTACCGGAATCCCCGACTTTGACGCTTCCTCGGCGCAGTCCAGCACTGCAGTAAACTGCGGCACCCCAATGCCTGCAACGATTCGCGTAGTGCAAATTGAGCCCGGCCCAATCCCGACTTTTACCGCATCGGCGCCGGCTTCGATCAGACGGCGGGTTCCGCCTTTTGAGGCAACATTTCCGCCGATAACAGGTATTGTATACTCTTTTTTGATAGCTTTAATCGCATCCATCACATTTTTTGAATCGCCGTGAGCCGTGTCCAAAACCACAAAATCTACTCTTGCTTTTTGCAGCAATGGCATCCTGACCGTATAATCCTGAGGTGAAACCGCAGCGCCTACAATAAGCCTGCCCGATTTGTCAATTGCCGCACTTGGGTATTTTTCCTTTTTTTCCAGATCCTTTGCCGTGACAAGCCCGGTGAGCTGTCCCATATTGTCCACTATCGGCAATTTTTCAACACGGTGTTTGTAAAATTTTTCCAGTACTTCGGCAACCGATGGTTCGCCGTGCACGCAAACCGGATCTCTTGTCATGATTTCTGTTACGGGCAGCTGGCCGTCACGGGGAAAACGCAGGTCACGGTTAGTAATTATCCCAACAAGCTTGCCGTTGTCATTCACTACCGGAATTCCGGATACACCGTATTTATCAACTATCTCATAAACATCCTGTACAATGGCGTTTTCCGAAATGTTTACCGGTGAATCGATAACCCAATTAAGGTATCGCTTAACATTCGCTACCTGGCGTTCCTGTTCTTCAGGTTTAAGGTTCCGGTGTATTACGCCGGCGCCTCCCTCCAATGCGATGGCAATGGCGAGTTTTTCTTCTGTAACGGTATCCATTGCCGCGGAAATTACCGGTATATTTAGCTGTATGCCTTCACAGAGTGTTGTCTTTACATCGCAGCTTTTCGGCAAAGTGTCTGAGAAACCCGGCAATAACAATACATCATCGTATGACAGGCCTTCGGTAAAAACGGTTAAATCATTTTTGTTTTCCATATACGATAATGGCACATGAAAAAGTTTATGTCAACATGGTAATCACTTGGCAATCAATTACTGTCAATTACTGTTTTGTCCATACCTCTTCGTCAGCTGCTCTGGTATACGTGCCTGCACCGCCGTTTGCATATACTGCCGCTATGTTACCGGGGAATGCGTCAGCAGAGGTAATGGCGGTATCATCCCCGCCAAAAGTTATACTGATAAGGTTAGTGCTGTTAAAAGCAAGAGAGCCAATGTTTTCAACACTGCCGGGTATGGTTATATCGGTAAGGCCGGTGCCTCCGAAAGCCCACTCCCCAATAGAGGCAACACTGCCGGGTATGGTTATACCGGTAAGGCCGGAGCCTCCAAAAGCCCATTCCCCAATGGAGGTAATGCTTTCAGGTAAGGTAATACCGGAAAGGTCTGTGCACCCGGCAAAAACCGCAGCATCAACAGACGTAACGTTTTCAGGTATGGTAATACCGGTGAGGCTGGTACAATTTTGAAAAGCCCCGACTCCAATTGAGGTAACACTATTGGGTATGGATACGACTGTAAGGGCGGTACATTGTAAAAAAGCCCTATCTCCAATGGAGGTTACATTGTTTCCAATGGTTACATCGGTAAGGTTCGTGCAACCGTAAAAAGCTACAGCTCCAATGGATGTAACACTGTCAGGTATGGTTATACCGATAAGGCTCGAGCAGTTTTGAAAAGCTCCAATACCAATGGAGGTAATGCTATCGGGGATGGTTATTTCAGTTAGGCTGATATTGTCGACAAAAGCCCTCTCTCCAATGGAGGTTACGGGCAGCTCCTGTATTTTCGGGGGGATATTAACTATCCGCCTGGTCCCGGCATAACGGGTAATTACCACAGCCGTTCCGCCGTCTACTCGCTCAACCTCAAAATCACTTTCAGGATCAAACTGTTGTGAGCAGGCTGTTAAACCGACCAGCAATGCCAATGCAAGTAATAATACTACCTTTTTCATCGTGGTTCCTTTTTGGCGCCATTATGGTTTTGTGCGCCAGTGGTTATCTGCCCGTTCAAAACAGTCTGCGGATAGTGTAATCGTGCGGCCATCGTTATGGTTGAGCCTGACTTGACCGGTGATCATGTTTGCTTCGATAACTGTCCATGTTTCGCTGCGGTGGCTGACCTTGACTCCTTCCTGGGGAACTTTTCGGACTTGTTCGCTGTAGAATGTATGTTCGTAGGACAGGCAGCACAGCAGTCTTCCGCACGGACCGGAGATTTTCATTGAGTTAAACGAAAGATTTTGATCTTTTGCCATTTTAATCGATACCGGTTTAAGTTTGTCGGAAACGGCATGGCAGCAATAGCCGCGTCCGCAGATACCCAGTCCGCTGACAACCCGTGCTTCGTCACGGACTCCAATCTGGCGGAGTTCTATGCGGGTTTTGAAAACACTGACCAGGTCTTTTACCAGTTCCCGGAAATCTACCCGGTTTTCGGCTGTGAAGAAAAAAAGTATTTTTGGTTCTTCCAGTACATAGTGAACATGGACGAGCTTCATCTCCAACTGGTGTTTATTGATTTTTTCCCTGCATGTTTTAAATGCATTGTCTGCAAGGTTACGGTTGTGCTGTGCTTTATCCAGATCTTCCTTTGTCGCTGAGCGTTCAATCCACACTATGTCCGAAATGTTGTGTTTACACCGTACCGGCCCTATCACCTGGGCAAGATCTTTTCCATAACGGGTTGGCACTATCACCATGGAATCGGGGTCGAGTGAATCATCCCGGTAAATAGCCAGGAATGTCTCATGGGAATAAGAAAGCCGCAGACGGTAAATGGGCGTTCCGGGATCAATGGATTCAAGCCCTTTAACGGCAATAACACTGGTCTCCCTTTCTTCCGGTTTGTCTTCAAGAAGGGAAATGTCCTCATCATCAAAATCATTACTCATGGTTATCTCTTATTGCATTAAGTCTACCAGAAGTCCCTTGATTTCCTCAAGGCGTGAAGCTATTTCCAGTTGCTGCATCTGACTGGTAAGAAGCATGGCAGCCAGGTCCTCCAGTTTTTTATCAATAACTTGAATCTTCGTGTAGGTGATTTGTCTGTCTGCCTCTAAAGTATTGCGCGGGCCTTTATAACCGTATTTAAATTTCTTGGGGATTCCGGTTTCATGATCCAGGCTGTAGCAGTTATTTACTACATAGTGCATAAAATTGCGTACTGCCTGTTTATAGCGGATAATCTCATCTTGTAACGGTCTTTTTCGCAGGGTATCCCCGGCGCTGCGTACATCGTCCATCAGGTTGTTGAGGGTTTCTTCTGAAACCGGAAGATCTTTTACCGGACCAAGTTCATCGGCGGTTTTACCCCGGATTTCCTCGAAAATTCGGGAAAATTCCGTTTTGCCGCTGCGCATCGTCCCCTTGGTTTTTTTATTATCTTTTACCTGGGTAAATGCGGAGGGGTTCATTAACAGAGATTGAACTTCGGTGTCAACTTTTGCCATGGTTGCCCTTCCCCAAGCTAGGAGTTTGTGTTTTTGGTAAAAACAGGCAGCGCTAATTTGACTCCTTGCGCGTCACGGTGTTCGCTGACAGTTTGTTCCCAGCTTTCATTATCGGGACATACAAGCACTCTGCCATGGATTAGGCAGCCGTCTTCCGCTTTGATCCGACGGGTGATAATATCGCCCATTACCAGCGCGGTGGACAGGATCGTTAATGATTCGCTGGCAATCACATTGCCAAAAACTACTCCGCCAATGGTAATTGCCGTGCCGTTGACATCACTTTTTAACCGTGCCCGCTCACCGATTATAATCCTGCCGGCAGCTTGCACATTTCCCATGATGCTGCCGTCAATACGGGTAAAACCCCCTGTTTCAATATCCCCTTTCAGGCTGGTATTGGGACCGATAATGGTGTTGATGGAGAAGTCGTATCTGCCGCCAGGCATAGACACCCTGCTAACGTCCCGGCCTTGCGGTTCTGGAACGGGTAATAAGATAGGTATATGGATCGACAATATCCGATCCTAACTGGACTTCATAATGAACATGCGGTCCGGTTGACAGGCCGGTACTGCCAATATAGCCAATCACATCACCCTGTTGTACTTGCTGCCCTAGCCTTACATTGACACGGTGCATATGTGCATAACGGGTGAAATAACCATGCTTGTGCCTGATAATAATGTAAATACCATAATCGGGCGCGTAGTCTATGGTAGCAATCGTTCCGTTGGCAGTGGCAATGAGCGGATCGCCGTGTCGACCCGTTGAAATATCTACCCCTCTGTGGAGATAGTATTGCCCGGTAAAGGGGTTAATATTATTGCCAAAATACATAGAAATTCGCCCGGCTCCGCCCTGAACCGGCCATGCACTGGGGATGTCGGTCAGCAATGTGCTTTGGGAGCGGATTATACCGCCAATGTCCCGGATTGGTTCTTCAAGTGAAGAAAAATAAGCGGTAAGTTTCCTGAGTTCTTCAATTTCCGGTAGTACACCTTCGGGGGTTTCCCGTATGTTCGTAAAAGAACCCAAATCGCCGCTGAGTGAACGCTGGGTGGTAATATCCGAACCGATGGCGCCGAGGGGGCCCGACATGGTGCTTTGAAAGCTCTGAATTACCCGTAAAAGCTGTTCTGTCTCATATCGAAACTGATCCAGGTTCCCTTGCAGCTGTTCTATACGGCTATCCGTACCGGTAATAATAGTTTGAGTTGCATTATTTGCAGTACCATACCAGAAAAAAGCCCCAATAACACCTGTTGCAATCAAAATAAAGCAGATTAGTGACAGGGCAGTCACATGAAGGTTGTACACCTTTTTTTCAGAGTGAGGAACAAAAACCACAGTATACCGATGGGTAAGAAAACGCCCCGCAGTTTGCAGTGCCTGTTTAATTCCATTTCCAACAGTTATAACGGCTTTTTTTATGCTGTTTACTATACTATTCTCGAGTCTTTTATACTCGTGAATCTGAGCCATGTATACAGTATCGTTTAAATTTTCCGAAATGTCAAGAAAATATCTGGAAAATATATGAAAAAAATGAAAATTTTAGCAAAAAAAGGCATTATTTTACCTGTTCTGCAGCCCGAGCCATGCGTATGACCGGATTTTGCTGGTCATTGCGGGAAAATGAGCAGGCTTTACGGGCTGCATCGGCCGGCAGGGTTGCAAAAGAACAGTAGTCTTTCATTACAATTTCATCAACTAACCGCCCCGGAACGCCACCGGCCCGCATCAACAGGTTCGCAATTTCCCTGGCTCCCAGCCCGTGCTGCCGTCCCTGGCCTACATACACCCGTGAAAATTCTTCTGTGCCGCCGGAATCCCCGCCGGAAAACCGGCCAAAACGTCCGCGTTTTCCCCCATGGCCATGCTGTCTGTGCCGGCGATCATCTCCCCGGGCGCTTGTGAACGAACGGCCTCTGCCTGCGCCTTTGCTGCCGCTTTTGGCGCTTATGCTATGGTCGTTAAAATCTTCTTCGGGAAATTCAGTTATGGGGCTGTAGCGTGCCGGATCAAAGAGTTTACCGTAACTCAGCGAAACAAGGGCTTCGACTGCTTTTTCTGCTCCCAGCCGCTCAATGAGGTTACGGCAGACCTTGTCCAGGAAGGGAGACGCTTCGTTCGGCATTTCTTCCGGCAGAATCTCAGGGGACATTTCCGGCTGTTCGGGTAATGCGGCAATGGCTGCTGAAGCAATCCGGCGGCGCAGGGCTTTCATCACTGCCTTAACTGACGGAACCTTGAGCCATTGAATGCCGCTGCCCAGGTTTTTTTCGATCATCTTTGAATACTGGCGTATCCGGTAACGCTCGCCGGGTGTGGCAAAGCTGATCGCTATGCCGCGCCTCCCCGCACGGGCTGTTCTGCCAATACGGTGCAGATAGGTCTCACGGTCACCGGGAAGGTCCCAGTTGATAACATGGCTGAGGTTTTCGATATCTAACCCCCGTGCCGCGACATCAGTGGCAGCGAGAATTGCCGGTTCACTGATCGATGCAGCAGCATTGGCGGCGCTGCGGTGCCGTTGGCGCAGGCGGAACCGCCGCAAGGTACGTTCGCGAATTTCCTGTGAAAGGTCGCCGTGGATAGCCTCAGCAGGATACCCTGCTTCAACAAGCCGCCGGGCAAGCTCATCGGTTTCTACCTTTGTCGCGCAAAAAATAAGTCCGTAAAATTCGGCGGCGCTGTCTATTATCCGCCTGAGGGCCTCAAGTTTATCTTCTCGTTTAACAATGAGGCAAAACTGATCCACCAGGGGTTTCTCGTCTTCCGGTGCGGAATCCACGATTATCTCGGCATCGCCGATGTGTTTTCGCACCACCTTTAAAATTGGCTCGGGCATTGTGGCGGAAAATAAAGCTATGTGGAGGTGGCGCACTTTTCCTTCTGCCTGAAGGCGGTCCCGTTCGTCTGTTTTGACAGAGGCAAGGATTTTTTCAACATCTTCAAAAAAGCCCATGTCCAGCATTTCATCGGCTTCGTCAAGAATGAACCAGTCCACCGCCGCCAGATCGAGAGCTTTCCGTTCCATAAGGTCCATAACGCGGCCCGGTGTTCCCACCACAATTTCAGTACCCCGCCGCAGGTCGAGTATCTGATTCCTGATGGATGCACCCCCGTAAACGGCGATTACCCGGGGATAGTTGCCCGTTACCAGCGAGGCAATCTCCCTTGATACCTGGAGGGCAAGTTCACGTGTTGGGGCAAGAATTAACGCACGCGGAGCATGTCCTGCCTGATTAAGCCTTTCGATAAGGGGGATGCCAAAAGCGGCGGTTTTTCCCGTTCCCGTTCGCGCTTTGACGATACAGTGTCCTTCATCGGCAAGCAGCCGGGGCAGGGCAATGCTTTGTATTGAGCTTGGAACAGTCCATCCCTTGCGGTTAATGGCTGCCAGCATGGTGTCTGACAGCCCAAATGAGGAAAAAGGATGGTTTTCGTCCACTATCTTATCACTGAGGCGGTCCGGGCAGGATTGCCAGTTCTGTTTCCCGGTTGAAATACCGGGCTTTCTCCATCCTGGGGATGAATTTTGCAGTCTCGCCAACTTTGAAATCATGGTTCGGCTCGGTGCGTGCTACCAGGGGTTGAGTGCCGGTGGTAAGCCAGAGGTGTATATCCGCGCCCAACGGCTCAACCACGGTTACTTTTGTGGCAAAACTGTTGTTTCCGCTGGCCTCGGTATATGTCATATCCTCCGGGCGTATGCCGAAGAAAATTTCCTTGCCGACAAATTCCTTGAGGTAAGAGACATGAGAAGCGTCCGGTTTAACTTTGAAAGAGCCTTCGTCCAATACAATTGAACTGCCTTCTTCAAGTACCTTAACGGTAAGGAAGTTCATGGGCGGGGAACCGATAAATCCTGCGACAAATTTGTTTATCGGGTTATTGTACAGGTACAGGGGAGAACCTATCTGCTGCACAAAACCGTCTTTCATAACAACAATTTTGTTTGCCATGGTCATGGCTTCTACCTGGTCATGGGTAACGTAGATCATGGTGGCATTGAGGCGCAGGTGCAGACCGGAAAGTTCTGCCCGCATCTGAACGCGGAGCTTTGCGTCAAGGTTTGAAAGAGGCTCGTCAAAAAGGAAAACCTTGGGATTGCGGACAATTGCCCGCCCGACCGCGACACGCTGTCTCTGGCCGCCGGAAAGGGCTTTTGGCTTGCGATCAAGGAACTTCTCGATATCAAGGATTTTTGCCGCGTCTTTGACCCGCCGGTCAATTTCATCTTTGGGCACTTTTTTTATCCGCAGGCCGAATGCCATATTTTCATAGACGCTCATGTGGGGATACAGGGCGTAGTTTTGGAATACCATGGCGATATTCCGGTCTTTTGGGGGAACATCGTTCATCAACTCACCGTCGATGTACAGTTCGCCTTCCGTAATGTCCTCAAGTCCGGCAACCATGCGGAGAGTGGTGGACTTCCCGCAGCCCGAGGGTCCGACAAGAACGACAAATTCCTTGTCCTCGATAGTGATGTTGACATCTTCCGCAGCCCGAACACCGCCGTCATACACCTTTCCAATTCCTTTCAATTCAACTTTTGCCATACGCTGGCCTCCCTATAGGGTTATTTTATACTTATCATGATACACATTAAATCAGCAAATGTCAATGTCGAATTGCTGTTTGCCTTCTACCTACTCTTTCGTTAATGGTGTATACTGTCAGATATGAATTTCGGTGATGCAAAAATTACGGTGGGCATTCTCTTTGGCGGCAAATCGGCGGAGCATGAAGTTTCATTGCAGTCGGCAAAAAATGTGTACGAAGCCATTGACCGACGCAGGTTTGAACCGCTGCTTATCGGTATAGGCAAGGACGGGACATGGCGCTCAACAGGTGATTTCTCCTCACTGCTGAACACCGATGACCCGCGCCGTATCAGCCTGAACAATGCCGGAGAAGCTATTGCCCTTATTCCCGAAAGCCGTGGTGTACTCTGCACGCCCGTGTTGTCATCAGCCGGTACAAATGTCGATGTTGTCTTCCCCATACTCCATGGCCCTTTTGGTGAGGACGGCACGGTGCAGGGCCTGTTGAAGCTTGCAGGCATTCCCTTTGTTGGCGCAGGTGTTTTGGGATCTGCTGTCGGTATGGACAAGAATGTGATGAAGCGGCTCCTTCGAGAAGCGGGCATTCCTGTCGGCAAATTCTGTACCGTACAATCGCACGAACCGATCCCGTCTTATGCAGAAATTATAGCCATGCTTGGCAGCCCGATTTTTGTCAAACCGGCAAACATGGGATCTTCGGTGGGGATAAGTAAAGCATACAGTGAAGCGGAATTTTCCGCTGCAATGCAGGAAGCATTTCAGTATGATACCAAGATTCTTATCGAAGAATGCATTCGGGGACGAGAGATTGAATGTGCCGTACTGGGCAATGAAAACCCCGCCGCCTCTGTTCCCGGCGAAATCATCCCTACCCATGATTTTTATTCGTATGATGCCAAGTACCTTGACAAAGACGGTGCCAGGCTGGAAATTCCCGCACAGTTGGACAGTGCCTGTCAAAAGCGTGTACAGGAACTTACCGTAAAAGTATTTCAAACCCTGTGTTGTGAAGGGCTTGCACGGGTTGATTTTTTTCTTAAAGAAAACGGCGAACTGCTTGTCAACGAAATAAACACCATGCCGGGTTTCACAAAAATCAGTATGTACCCAAAACTCTGGGAAGCAAGTGGTATTGGATATACCGAACTCATTAGCCGCCTGATAGAACTGGCAATGGAAAGGAACACATGATTTTACGTATGGACTCGCTTATTCAAGTAATTGCCCGGGCTCTGGATATGGTTGAAATAACCTTTCTGGGAGTAACAACGAATCACGGTAAGCGGATTGCGGTTTTATGTGCGGCAATGGGGCGGTATCTGGGTATGTCCGATCCGGAGGTTTCTGATCTGGTTTCCTGCGCCTTACTGCATGACAATGCTTTGACAGAATACATTCTGCTGAAAGAGGGGCGTGAAGAAGACGATCCCGACATCAGCGAACATTGTATAATCGGTCAGAACAATGCGGAAATTCTGCCGTTTAACGGAAATATTGACGGATACATTCTGTATCACCATGAACAGGCTGACGGCAGGGGGCCATTTAAGTTATCAGAGGGACAGTACCCGTTGGGAGCAGAGATCATTGCAGCAGCGGATATGGTAGATGCGGAATGGCAAGTAGAACGCACTTCTATAGAAGGGCTTCCGGATTTAAGGAATAAAATTAAATCGCAAATTCACCGCTGTTTTTCAAAACGCGCCGGAAACGCCATGCTTGAAATATTGGATACAGATATGCTTGTATCTCTGAAAAATGAAAATGTTACAGAAACTGTCTGCCGCAGCCTTCCCGTGTGGAACATTGATATACATGATCCGGCGCTTATTCCTTTTGCCGCTCTTGTCTCCCGTATCATTGACTATAAGTCAAAATCAACCGGAATCCATACACAGCAAATCGCAAACCGCTCATGGTTAATGTCAGAATATTACAGCTACGACCTGACGGAAAAAATTCAGATGTATCTGGCAGCCGCCCTGCATGATATAGGCAAGCTGGCTATTCCAACAGAAGTTTTGGACAAACCGGGAAAACTCAACGATGAAGAATATAAAATTATTCAGGGACACATTGTTCAAACAAGATCGTTGTTAAGCGAAATGGAAGGATTAGGCCCGATTACCGAATGGGCATCGAACCATCACGAAAAACTGGACGGTTCAGGTTACCCGCTTAGAAAAAATGCCGCAGATCTGGATTTCAACTCCCGGCTTATGGCCTGCATCGATATTTACCAGGCAGTCAGTGAAAAACGCCCTTATCATACCCAGCGTACTCATGATGAGACCATGGCTATCCTCAACGAAATGGCGGATAACGGCAAGATTGATCCGAAAATTGTCAAGGACATTGACAAGGTAATGGCTGAATGGTCGCAGAGGGATGTAGATACGCCTTCATTATGATTATCGGGATCAGTGAGAAACGTCATCATATATTATTTACAACGATAACGGATCCTATGCATAAAGCCAGGAATTCCATTATCCCAACCATATAATGGTTTAACCAGGGAGTTTGAAATGCAACGCCTTGTATTATTCCTATTATGGCAAAGGGTATCAGCAGTTTCAATTTTTTCATAATAATTATATCTATTATTATTCCGATATATATCATTATGGATGCAAAATAATTATGCAATAATAAATATTCAAAAAAATAAGAGCTGAATGTAGCCAGGGTTATAAATCCAATCCCCACAAACCATTTATTATAAAGAAGCCAACAGCCTATTATCAATAAAAAGAAAGTATAAAAATAAACCCTGTTTACATCCATTCCCATTATTGATGAATAAGATGTTTTACCGTGTAATAAACCATCAAAAAATCCTGTTAATATATATCCAAATAATAAAATATAGGTAATCATTTTCTTTATCATATTTTCTCTGCCTTTTTATAATCAGAACAAATAATTCAATTAATTTCAAGCCTTATCCGCCGTATCGGGTTTTTGGATTTCCCCGATAGCCGAAACTTTCAAAATATTGTAACCTGACAGACAGAAAACACAATGACTGAACAGATACAAGAGCGAACCCGCCGGACCGCCGCTGAACGGAGGGTCTATATTGATTACAATGCCACAACCCCGCTAAGGCCGGAAGTAAAGGCGGCAATGCCGGAAGATTTGGATGTTTTTGGCAATGCCTCCAGCATGCATGCATCAGGGAGGCAGGCGCTTGCACGGGTGGAAGAAGCCCGCCGTCTGATAGAGCAGCTTCTGGGGGCAGAGCACAGGACGGTTTTTTTTACATCAGGCGGATCGGAAGCAAACAATATGGTTTTGCAAACCATGCGGCGGCTGATTGTATCGCCAAACGGTGGAACGAATAGTCGCAGCGAAATAATCACTACATCTATTGAACATCCCAGTGTGTACAATGCGGCAAAATACCTGCAAAGTTTTGGTATAAAGGTAACATTTCTGCCGGTTGACGAATACGGCAGAGTATCAATTGATGCTTTGAAAAAGGTGCTCAGCGAAAAAACGTTGCTCGTTTCGGTTATGACGGCCAACAATGAAATCGGCACCATTCAGGATATAAAAACAATAACGTCACTGGCAAAAGCTGCCGGAGCATTGGTACACACCGACGCAGTGCAGGCAGTCGGCAAGATACCGGTCAATGTTGACGATCTGGGAGTTGATTATCTCGCCGTATCGGCGCACAAAATCTACGGCCCCAAGGGGATAGGCGCCCTGTATGTCCGCAAAGGCGCACCGGTGTTTCCGTTGATCCACGGCGGGCATCAGGAAGAAGGCCTGCGTGCCGGAACGTACAACAACCTCGGTATAATCGGTTTTGGCAGGGCGGCGGCAATCGCCGCAAAAGAGCTGGAAACATACGGCAGGGAAATCGCTCTGCTCCGCAACCGCTTGCGAGACAGTTTTATCTCGGCGATTCCCAATATAAAAATTAACGGCCATCCGGAAGATGTGCTGCCCAATACCCTGAATGTTTCATTCCCGGGCGCGGAGGGAGAGGCGATACTGCTTTCCATGGACATCATGGGAATAGAGGCATCGACCGGATCGGCGTGTGCGTCAGGCAGCCTTGAGCCGTCCCATGTGCTCATGGCAATTGGGGCGGAGCCGGAACTTGCCCACGGCTCAATCCGTTTCAGCCTGGGCTGGGAAAATAACGCAGATGACATCGACTATATCGCACAAACCCTGCCGCCGATAATCGCGCGGCTTAGATCAATGTCTACAGTTACAGGAGGCAATCATGTCTGATTGGTTATATTCGGATACCGTTAAGGAACATTTTACCAATCCCAAAAATGTTCTTTTGGATGACGAATCAACTTTTGCCGCGAATGCCAGAGGGCAAACAGGAAATATCAAGTGCGGAGATCAAATGCTGATGCTCCTTAAAATTGACAACGATGTTATCACCGATGTACGCTGGAAAACCTACGGCTGTGCCAGTGCCATTGCTTCAACCAGCATGCTCTCCGAAATGATCAAGGGCATGAAAATAGAAGATGCTTACAAAATCAGGCCGGAAGATCTCGTTGCGCAACTTGGCGGGCTGCCGGCATTCAAGATTCATTGTTCCGTGCTGGGCGACAAAGCGCTCCGCGCCGCCATCGACGACTACCTTGCCCAAACGGGCAGGAACGGGATGCTGAAAGAAGCGGTTGTCGAGATCTGCCATTGCATGGGCATCACCGACAAAGACATTGAAGACGCTTTTCAAAACGGAGCGCGGGACTGGGAATCTCTGCAAAAAGCCACGAAGATTGGCACCGCTTGCGGCGGCTGCAAGGACACAGCAATGGAACTGCTGCACGGGCTTGAGCATATTTACGGATAAAGGGTTTTAATGTATAACATACAATTACATATCGATGAATTAAGGTCATCCCTGAATGAACGTGTCGGCAAAAGCCCGGTACTCCTGCTGATCTCCGGCGGCGTTGATTCCACAGTTGTCGGAGCGTTGTTGTTACAGATCCTGGACAGCGATCAAGTGCACCTCATGTACATGGACACCGGCCTCATGCGAAAAGACGAAACAAAAACCGTCAAAACCATGCTGGAAAAACTGGGAGCGCAACATCTGCACATTGTTCGCTGCGAGGATGAGTTCTTGGCGGCACTTAATGGTTTGACTGAACCTGAGGCGAAACGCAAGGCGATTGGTGATCTGTTTATTACTATTCAAGAGAGGGAAGTTGCGCGGCTGGGATTACCGGAGGATTATTTTCTGGCGCAAGGCACCATTTATCCTGATGTGATCGAAAGCGGCTCACCGCCCGAAGGTGGCGCGGATGGAATGAAAATTAACGTGATTAAGAGTCACCATAATGTGGGCAGCCCTCTCGTTGATGCCAAGCGCAAATCCGGCAGGGTTATTGAGCCTCTGGAAAAACTGTACAAAGATCAAGTCCGCGAACTGGGTTTATTTATCGGCGTTGATGAAGAAGTCATCCGTCGGCATCCCTTTCCCGGTCCTGGCCTTGCCGTGCGGATTTTAGGCGAGGTAACGAAAGAAAAATGCGATATTTTACGAGAAGCGGATGCCGTTTATATCGAAGAACTTAAACGGCGGAAAAACTCCGACGGATGCAGTCTCTATGATGCAATCTGGCAGGCATTTGCTGTGCTGCTGCCAATCCGCTCGGTAGGAGTATCCGGCGGTACCCGCAGATATGGCCAGGTACTTGCGTTACGCGCCATAAACAGCACGGACGGCATGACCGCAAGCGTGTACCCGTTTGAAACCCGTGATCTTCTGGAAATCTCAGCCCGCATAACCGATGCAGTGCCGGAAATAGGCCGGGTTGTGTATGATATATCCGGCAAACCTCCCGCAACAATTGAATGGGAATGATGGTACGGTCAATCCCGGTTGTATTAATCCTGTTGACATTTGCCTCATGCGCAACTGCGGTGACATTCATTGCAGAGCATCCCCCTCTGGTTGATTTACGTAATGTTACCAGCATTACTGTTATTCCTTTTGAATGGAGCAGTTCCAGAGAAGATGAGCGCCTTGCGGCACTTGTAACAAACTCACTGATGAATGGACTCAGGATGGGTATTGTCAATACCGTTGATCCTTCTGTGCTGGATAATGTCTCTACTTTGAATTATTGGAGATTTGTTGACGTATACATCAGTGGAAGAATTACCGATGTCAGATTATCCGGTAATACCAGCATAAGTGATGAGCAGCACGGAGCCATCATAAGAAGAAGAACTACTTATTCAGGATTTGTAAGTATTGAAATTGAATACCGGTATATCCGAACAGCTGATAACAGGGTTCTGGGAACATTCAGAAAGCGTGAAGAACACAGTGATTACTTTTATCGTATAGAAAATATTCATCAGGACATACACTGGAATCAACCGCCAGGACCGCCTGGCCGGGGCAATAATCCGCATCGGAATCAAAACCGGAGTACCGAACGGCGCCCAGGTCTGGGACGTCTTCCCTGGCAGACTACTTTGCAAAGAATCCCATGGCTGCTGCCCATTGCCGAAACTGCCATTTCAAAATTTACCCATACCATGACGAACGAACTAGGTCCCTGGACAACAGAAGAAAAAAGAACCATCAGAAAAAGCAAAGGCAGAAATTCTCAGGCAGATAATGCCAGGCAGCTTGTCAGGCAGGGGCGATATCATGAAGCTCTTGATATATACAAAACAATATACGAACAGGACGGCAGTATTTTTGCCGGATACAATGTTAGTATGCTGCTTGCTGCAGACAATCGGTTTGCTGACGCTCTTGCATTACTGGAGAATTTACATAACAGATCACGGGAAATGGACAGGAGAATTCCCTCATTCCTTGCAAAGGAAATACGAAAGATGGTAGAAATTGTTAATGGATTGATGATTCTGGGAGAATACAGGGAAAACAGAGCAAACGTGATTTCTCAGACCCCGGCTTCAGCGGGCAGTAATGTACCTCAAAACATACCGCAAACAACTATGGGTGCCGCTGTCAGGGAAATATCGGGAACGGCAACAATTTTTCCTGCTCTGGTTTACGCACTGAGCAGTTCGATTTCTTCACTGGATGACGATTCGATTTTTACAAAAATGATTGCAACTACCAGTACAGAGGGAGAACGATGGTCCATGATGATTGCCAATACATCACCTGCTTCGTTATGGTTCATTGTAACAGACGGCTACAATGATTATTACATCACCGGAACGGCAGTAAACACATTAGGCGTAATTGTTCTTGACACAGCGGCAATGATTAGGCTGGAGTAACAATTAAAAAATCACCTGCACAGTTCAGCCGCAAAGCGGACAATGTCATCATAATGTTCAGGTGTTAGGCGCTCATGGCAGTCCAATGGGCCGTTTATGCAGCGCCAGGTTTCGGGAACAAGCTGATGAATAGCGGAAATTTTATTTGATCCGGCTATAATCATATCAATAAATTCGGGATGGTCGTGAAGCAGTGCTGCATACGAATCAGCTTCATCGGCAGGGAGCATGGTAATGGTTTGTGAAGGAATGCCGCCTTTCAAAAAACCGGCATCATCTGAAAACGGAACGGGAACTGACAGCGCTTTTTTCAGGTTTAAACGGCCGGCTGTTTTATATGCTTTATCCCGTAAAAACGTAATTGAATGATTTGCGCGTTGAAGGCCCGGCGTGGGATTTTTGTTTAACAGGTAATCGGTGGTGCTGGAAAATACAAAAGCATCGCCGGTTCCGCAGGCATCAAAATTAAAAATCTGCGCTCTGGAAAGCCCCCATTGCCGCAGTTTTAGCGCAAGGCTGAACGAACCTTGCTTCCGGATGCCTTCTCCGGTTATAAGCTCTTCTTTATCGGTAAAAATAATTATCCAGTGGCCTATATTCCGCCTGTTCAATACAATGGCAGCTTTTAGCAGCAGAAAAACTGCAGCGCTGTTGTCGTTTGCTCCGGGGCTGCCTGCAACACGATCATAATGGGCGGTCAGAACAACCGGATTTTGTTCACGAAACGGAAATGCACCGCCGGAAAAATGCTTAATATCCATTGCCCGCGGAAAAATAAAAAAATGACGGTTGTTTTCAACGGTAATGACTATAGAGTTAAGACGAAGGTTATTTATTTTATCAAGAAGAATGCCAAAGCGGTCAGCTTCAGGATCGATAAAATCATAAAAACATTCATAAGGGCTTTGATCAGCCCAGCTGTGGGTTTCTTTTGACATCATGTTACCTGCAGTTTATACGCTTCAAAAGAATGCGACGGGGAATCAAGTTCCCCTTGCGCCTGAATTAACCGCAGTTCAGTCATTTGCTCCGGCTTGTTGTCATTGTCTTGCGCCTGCCGGCTTAATTCCAAAATGCCGAATACCGAAGCGGTACAAAGTTCAAGTGATTTTTTTAAATCGCCGTTTGTATTGAGGTAGTGCGACAGAAACACTGCCGCAGTAAGATCGCCGGATCCCGCTATTTCGGTTATGGGCAACTCCGGTGTATTAATTAAATAAACTCCGGTCTTGTCTGAGGCAAGCATCCCGATTTGCCCTCTGTTGTGACCGGAACGGTAACTGGTAACCAGTACAACACCCGGCCCTTTCCCGTGGATCATATCAATGGCGCGGCGGGCGTTATCAATATCATATGTATCAATACCGGTCAGTGCTTCAAGTTCAAACTGGTTAGGCGTAATGATATCCGCAAGCGGAATAAGCTCGTTTCTGAACATATCGGGGATATCGGGCTTGACATAAAAACCCCTGCCGACATCGCCCATGACCGGATCGCAGCAGTACAGGGCTGCGGGCGCGGCAGAACGAACCTTTTGCACGGCATTGGTAACGGCGCGGGCAACATCGGCATCACCCAGGTAGCCGGAAAGCACTGCCTCACAGCCGGAAAGCACGCCCCGTTTATCAAGGCCGTTTACCAGATCTTCGGCAAGTCCTCCGCCCAGGACTTTTCCGCTCCAGGTGCCGTAGCCGGTGTGGTTTGAAAATTCAACCGTATTAATGGCCCACACCTCCCGTCCAAGCCGCTGCATGGGAAATACTGCCGCTGTATTTCCCGCATAGCCGTACACGACATGAGATTGTATTGATAAAATAGCCATCAATTTTTCCTTATGTTAATCCTGTTTCGTTTGCCGAACATTTTATCAAGCAAGACGGCAATAAACCGAAAAAACTTTTTATTGTTTTGGCCCTGTCCGTATTTTCGGGAGAAATCACCCGCAGCATCGGCGAAAGAATAACTGCCGTATTTCTTTTTTAAAAAATCCCAGTGCTTGACAATCCAGACATACATATCGCTTTCGGTCCTGCCGGGAAAATTAACCAACAGCCATCGTTTTTTGATAACCGCTATTGCCGGACTGTACACATTGCCGTACCATGAAACTAATGCATCGGAGAAAGGTATCTCTTCTTCGTTAGATTCATTGATATAATATTTATGCACCAGGATGTGATTGTAGATGACATCATAACGACCGGGTGCGGTAAAGTCAAGAGACATATCTCCGGTAAGTTCGCCGAATTTTGTTTTTTCGTAAAATATTCCTTTCTCATAAGCGATAAGGGCATCCCGCAGCTGATCAGTGGTCATGCCCGGCTTGATAATGATTTCCGAAGCAAGGCTGATCACTTCGGCATCAATAAATTCAACATGCTGCGCCTTTGCCACTGAAACACGGTGGTTGCCGTCGCGGACAAAATACACCCCTCCAATTTCATACAGTTGGATCGACGGGAGAATAATATCCTGCAAGTGCGCCTCATCCACCCGCTGCCAGCGGCTCCGTAGATGATCGCTTTTAGGGAGGAAGTACCGGTTAAAATCACGATAACGCCCTTCGCTGCCGACAATGAGTTTAATCGGCACGGTCTGACAGCCCATGTATACCTGGTTGCGCGGTTTGAGTATATCATTCACATCATGAAAAGAAAGCAGCCTGTTCCTGTCGGCATGCATCAAATGCTGAATTTCCGAAAATGTCGCCTTGACCCTTGCCACGTTAAAGTCAGATTCAGCTTTACTTTTATATCCAATAGTTCCCATTACACATTGAATATATCACATGGACGCCTGAAATCACAGGGAGAAAATATACTTTTTCCGAATAATCTGCTATATTTTCTATATGTGGCACCCGAAAATGACAGCATTTGATAACCGGATGAAAGAATTATTTGACGAAGTTGATATAAATGACCGTAACGAAACAAATACTACGCTTGCGGGAGGTGCATTTGTCTGCTATACTGTAAAACAGGAAAAATAGCTCCGAACGGACAGTGAGACACCGGAAAGGAAGAAATCCATGAAAAAAAATTATTTTATTGCCTGGGTGTTTATTTCCCTCTTGTGTGCAATCATGTTTTCGGCTTGTGCATTTGAGCAGGATTCGCCTGTTATCACCATTTCCGTTAATCCCGTTACACCGACAAATGTAACGGTTGGAAGCATTTCAGGCAGTCTGTCCGTATCAGCTAATGTAACACAGGGTGCGGCACTCAGCTACCAGTGGTATAGCAACTCCGTCAACAGCAACACAAACGGAACTATTATTAACAACGCAACAAACGCAAGCTTCTTTATCCCTACAACTCTGGCAGCAGGGACATATTATTACTTCGTTGAGGTCAGAGCAACCGGAGGCGCGGCTTCTGTCCGCTCAAATGTGGCAACGGTCAATGTTGTTACCTTTCCTGTTATCACCATCACTGTCCAGCCTGCTTTGACCACAAATGTGACGACGGGAAGCATAAGCGGCAGCCTTTCTGTAGCAGCCACCGTTACCCAGAATGCGATACTCAGCTACCAGTGGTACAGCAATTCAAGCAACAGCATCACCGGCGGAACCCTCATATTCAACGCAACAAGCGCCGGCTTTGCCATACCCACAAACCTTACGTCAGGGACATATTATTACTTTGTTGAGGTCAGAGCAACCGGGGGTGCTGCTTCTGTTCGCTCAAATCCGGCGGCGGTTGTCGTATCCTCATCCTCATCATCTTCCGCCGACTCTGTAACAAGGGTATTATTCTCAGGGCCATCGCAGACTGTTACCCTATCCGGTTTAGTTAATAATGATATTTATTTAGTCAAGGTTAATACAACTAACAACATGGTGAATGCCGGCAATACCGGCGGCCCTTCGGGTTCATCTCCAAGTTTCGGTAGCGGTAATGTATTACCAACTCCCGATGAAATATTTGTTGCCCGTATGGGCCATCCGGGCGCTGATGTTTTCCACGCAAACCCTCCTCCATTTGAGAGGAAAAGGCTGTCAGCAAACCCCGATGGACTTTTCAGATCTTCTGCTGCCTCCGCTAACACTGTTAATGTTACAACAAAGCGATTTTGGGTAGAAACGGTTATTAATAACGGTATATTTACACAAATATGGGCAACACTGAGGGCACAGGGGGAATACGGGAATATCTGGGTAATGAATGATTTAACTACATTCACCGGCAGCCAGGCTCAGGAAATGGCTTCTCAATTTGATGAAATATACCCGCTGGCGACAACTCTTTTGGGTTTTGAATATGGCGGCGGATTACAGCCGGGTGATCCGCATTATGGCGGCTGGGACAGTGATCCCAGAATCCAAATCCTTGTTTATGACATCGGGTATAACCCAGCCGGAACAACGCTCGGATATTTTTGGGCGAAAGACATGAGGCTTGATACCGGATCGGGCCAAAGGTCTAATGAAGCAGAAATGTTTTATATGAATGGCCATCAAAGTGTTATTACAAACTTCGGAATGAATACGCTCTATTCTACTCTCGTTCATGAATTCCAGCATATGATACATTGGTCACAGAAAAATATTAAGCATGGTGTGAATAATACACAAACCTGGTATAATGAGATGCTTTCCATGATTGCTGAAGACCTTATTTCACCCTTGATTGGAATTCCCGTAACAAATACCGGCCATCCGGTACGGGCAAGAATCCCCGGTTTTTTAACCGGTTATCATTTATCCGGCATAACTGAATGGGGGCCCGACAACAACCCCATTGATTCATATGCAGTTGCATACGCTTTTGGCGCTTTTCTCTTGCGAAATTACGGCGGGGCAAACCTGTTAAAAGAAATTCTTGCCAACAATTCTGCTAACATTGCCTCGGTAACAGCCGCACTGAGAACGGTTTCAGGCGACAACGAGCTTAGTTTCGAAGAAGCCCTTCGGCGATTCGGTGAAGCCCTGATTTACAGCGGAGTAAACATGCCGGCCGGCGTGTTGTCTTTTGATAAAACCGACACAAAAACTATAAACACTTTTACTTACACTGCTGCCGGATTTAATGTATGGAGCGGGCTTGGGTTCGGCAGTTCTGCAAGGCCCAGGATTTTCGGTTTAACCGAACAAGTGGTTTTACGGCCGCATTCATTGACGATACATCAACCTGCTACAGGCTGGACGAACCGGTCGGGAGATGTTCAAATAAATTTACAGCGGCCAAATGAACAGAGTGTTGAATTCTACCTGATGGTCAAATAGGAGCTGAATCATGCGATTTAATTTTCTTGCAGTGGCAACTTTGAGTATTTTATCATGTGTAACTGCCGGGGAAAGTATACACGATTCGCCTGACCATGTTTCCGGTGAAGAAAGCACTGTAAGGATAACAGGCAGAGTCCAAATTTACGGTAACGAGCCGTTTACTTTTGTTGGGATAATAGATGAAGACAACGCAGAGTATGCGGTATACCCTCCCTCTGTTGCAGATGAACTCAGAAGTCTTCAAGGTTATGTAATTGAGTTTACCGTTATTTTACCGGATGAACCGCAGGGGGATAACAGTATGTTTTTATTGGGAAGAACAGTTACACCTGTTTCATGGAGGGTTATTGAGAGGTAATGACCTTGCGGTGATAAAACAGGTTTCCGTTCGCTTAATCAGCTTGATATATACGAATAACTCTTTTCAAGACACTTTTGGCATATAATTTTTTTGTATCCGGCTCTATGCTTCTTTCCGCACCGTGGGCATTGACGGTTTTTCTTTCTTTCGGCATAAACAGCCTTTCTGGTTTTACTGTTTTCTTTCGAGTTTTTATTGTGGTAATCCCGAAAAAATTCCCGGCACTCATTGCAATACGAGTGTTTTTCCGTTTTTCGTTTCTTTTTGCCGCAACGGGGGCATAACCCCTGTTTTTGCCTGTCCAGGTATAAAATCCGGCGTTCTTTGTTTTTTGTTTTCATGATTAAATTTTTGCATATTTTTGCTAAATATTCAAGGTGCATTAAGTTTAATCAGAGTTTCCTCTATCACATTCGTTTGACATTTTGGGCAAGTGAAAGAATCAATGAGGATGTGGACATCGACGGGGTAACCTTCGGGTTTACCGCAGGGCTGTTTGGCAGTATTCCGGTAGGGCGTTTAGGCCTTTTTATTTTAGATGCCCGTTATATATTCGATTTTTCGGATGTAACGGTAAAAAGTTACGGTCAGACCATGGATGTTGCGAAGCGGCGGGGAATTGCCCTGACTGCCGGATACCAACTGAGGTTCTGAGTCACCGGTTTACTGTATTGTAATCCCCTGAGCGGCAATAACCTTATCGCACCATGTATCAAATTCGGGGTCCGCAGCCTGATATTCACTGTTGGCAAGCACAGAGGCGGTGGTTTCCCTTATTCCCTGATCAAAGCGGATACCGGCATAATAGCCGGGAACCAGGCGTTTTAGTTTCGTATTGTCAAACACAACAGAATTGGCCTTATCACCGATAAGGCTGCCGGTAAAATCGTACGGGCTGTTTTGAGCAAGGTAGCGGCTGGAAATATAAACCGCCCGCAGTGGTACGTTCAGGGTATCCGCTATAACCTGGTATATCTGGTTCCAGGTCAGGCTTTCGTCGGAAGTAATGTGTACAGCCTCGCCAACAGCGCGGATGTTTCCCATCAGGCCGGTAAATGCGCGGGCAAAATCGCGGTTGTGCGTCATGGTCCACAGACTGGTGCCGTCGCCGTGGATGATCACCTGTTTGCCATCAAGCATCCGCTTAATTACCTGCCAGCTTCCTTTATTACCGTGAACCCCCAGCGGTACTGATCGCTCGCTATATGTATGGCTGGGCCGGACAATGGTAATGGGGAAACCGTTTTCCCGGTACTTTGCCATGAGAAAATCTTCACAAGCAATTTTATTCCGCGAATATTCCCAATAAGGATTCGCCAGCGGGGTGCTTTCGGTGATCAGGTATGATGACAGGGGCTTTTGGTAGGCTGAGGCCGAGCTGATAAAAATATATTGTCTGCAAATATCTTTGAAAAGCGTATAATCCTTTGCAACATGCTCTTGGGTAAAAGCGATAAAATCAGCAACAACATCAAAACGATCCCCGTCCGCCGCTTTGATTTTTTGGAGAATCGTCTCCCCGCTTTCTTCCCTGATGTCGCAGCAAATTTCAACCAGCTTGCCGGGTTTCCCTTGTATGTCAATCACTTTGTTTCGGTTTCCCCGGTTTAATAAAAACAATTCCCAGCCAAGCTCCAAAACCCGCTTTGAAATTGCCGTGCTAATGATGCCGGTTCCTCCGATAAACAGTACCTTCATGGTGATAGTATATCATGGATGAACCGATAGGTAAATATATGCAGCTTTTTTGTCCTCTTCGAATCCTGCTTAAGGATTTTTGTCCAGCTCTTTTAATTTTTCATCAATGAATCGCCCCATCAGGCTTTTAATGTCTTTCAAAGCTGCCCTCCGGCTGGCTTTTATAGCTTTTGGCAGGTTTGATTCTGTGGAAAACAAGTCAATGGTGTCTATTCCAAGGGCAGCGGCTATACGCTCAAGCATTTCTGGCGAAGGGAAGTTCTTTTTTGTCTCTATCATCCCAATATAGTGGGTGCTGGTATCAACTTTTTCTGCTAATTTTGCCTGTGAAAAACCAAAAGCATTGCGGTATGCCTTCATGTTTTTTGCCAAAACATCTCTAATATTAGTCATTACCCCATTTAAGCCTATGATTTACTTTAAATATCTTGCAGTATATTGACCAACTATGTATTTCTATATAAAATACCTATCTAATAAGTAGTTATTAATGAAAATCATGTGATTTCATTTGAAATGCATTGTTGTTATAAGAGGAGGCATAGATTTTTGGATTTCTCTGGAAAGCGGATTCTGGTTGTTGATGATATACCAATCAACCGGACTGTATTAAAAAATATTTTACTACCCATGGGTGCAGATATCATTGAGGTGAAGGACGGCAGACAGGCAGTTGATGTTTTCTATGCAGAATCGGATAGTATTGATATAATTTTAATGGACATCATGATGCCGAATTTGGACGGATATAAAGCAACTGAAGAAATCAGAACATCCGGATTGCCTAACGCACGGACAGTACCGATTATTGCGGTAACAACGCTTGCCTTCCAGGAAGATATTGATGCCGCAATCAATGCCGGTATGGATTTTCATCTTGAAAAGCCATTTGAACCCCAAAAACTTTTATTTACTTTAATGAGGTTTTTATCACAAAAAAAAGGAGTTTTGGTTTGAAGTTAAGTATAAAAATACCATTGCTTATCGGGTTAGTCCTGCTGGTAAGTATTGGCAGTATTACCATTGCCCTGCAAATTCTAGTTACGGATAAAATGGAAGCGGCCGCCTATAGCGAACTTTCCACAGAAGCCAGGATTAGCGCCGAACTTATCGCTGCGGTACTTAATTCCGAGCTTATCCAGCTTGAAGAAATCGCCAACCGCGCCAGAACCCGGACCATGGATTGGGAAGGCGTCGTCTTTGAAAGCCTCGTCCCGGAAGTTGCCCGCATAGGGGTGGCTGATATGGCTCTCGTGTTTCCTGACGGCTCCACTTACACCACACTTCACCTTACTACCGAGAACAGTTATGTCGGGAACCTGAGTGACAGGGATTATATCCAGGCGGCTTTCGGCGGGACAAGCGTAATGTCGGATACCATTCTCAACCGGCTGACGAACTCAGTAGCAGTTATGATGGCAGCCCCGGTTTTCCAAAGCAGTGAGCCGCGCGCTCCGGTCATCGGCCTCGTCATTGCCCGCAAGGATGCACGGGCTGTCCTTGATCAGGCATTAGCCCTGGTAAAGCCCGCATGGCAAAGCGGGTACGCTTTTTTAATAAACAAAGAGGGAGATTATATAGCCCATCCTGATCAAGCGCTGGTACATTCCATCTTCAATCCGATTCAGGAAGCATCTAATGATCCTTCTTTACGATCTCTCTCTGATATGATAGAGCACATCATTAACGAAAATGAGGGAACTGCATCATATACTCAGAGGGGAGATTCCAGGATAAACGCCTTTATGGAAATACCAGGGTATAACAACTGGAAGCTCATTGTTTCGATTGAAAGAGATGATTTTGAAAGTGATATTCGAAGTACCATGAGGTTAGTGCTGCTTATTGGGGCAATCTGCTTAATCATCAGTATCGCCGCTGCGTTGTATGTCGGACGATCGATTGCCAATCCTATACGCCGGGTAACCCTTACATTGGAAGATATTTCCGAAGGCGAAGGGGATCTGACCAGAAATGTCACTGTCAAATCCAATGACGAACTCGGCCTTCTTGCCCGTTACTTCAACAAAACGATAGAGAAAATAAAGGCAATGGTTATAAACATCAAAATTGAGGCACAGGCTCTTTCCGAAATAGGCACGGCTCTTTCCAATGAAATGAATGAAACCGCCGCAGCAATGAACGAGATTACCGCTAATGTCCAAGGAATTAAAAACCGTGTCTTGAACCAGAGTGCCGGCGTAAGCGAGACCCATGCAACCATGGAACAGGTGGTGGGAAACATCAACAAGCTCAATGATCATGTAGAAAACCAGAGCGAAAATATCAGCCAGGCTTCAAGCGCCATTGAACAGATGGTGGCCAATATCCAGTCCGTTACCGCCACGTTGGTCAACAATGTCGGTAATGTTTCCTCACTCAAAGAAGCTTCAGAGGTGGGGCGAACCGGTCTTTCCGATGTGGCTTCGGACATACAGGAAATTGCCCGCGAATCGGAAGGCCTCCTTGAGATAAATTCAGTGATGGAAAACATTGCCAGCCAGACGAACCTGCTCTCAATGAACGCGGCAATTGAAGCCGCACACGCAGGCGAGGCGGGCAAGGGTTTTGCCGTTGTTGCCGATGAGATCCGTAAACTGGCTGAAAGCTCAAGTAATCAATCCAAAACCATTGGCGCCGTACTCAAAAAGATAAAAAGCTCGATCGACAAGATAACACAGTCTACGGGAAATGTGCTCAACAAGTTCGAAGCTATCGACACAAATATCAAGGTTGTCGCCGAACAGGAAGATAATGTCCGCAGCGCAATGGAAGAGCAGGGCATCGGGAGCAAACAATTGCTTCAGGGCGTCGGCAATGTAAACGATATAACCCGCCAGGTAAAGAGCGGTTCCAATGAAATGCTTGAAGGGGCAAAAGAAGTTATCCGGGAAAGCGAGAATTTGGAAAAGGCAACCCAGGAAATCACATTGGGTATGAATGAGATGTCCGATGGCGCTGACCGTGTCAATCAGGCGGTAAACAATGTAAATGATATAAGCCGCAAGAACCGTGATGCCATTGATGTCTTAATTAAGGAAGTGTCCCGGTTCAAGGTGGAGTGAACTTATTTCATCTCCAGTCAACGGATCCTGTAAAAGCGGCAAGCCGTTCAACATTTTTTCGCATGCCCCAACTGTTATTTTAATTTTTACTTTGTTACCTTTTTGTTACGTTGAAGTATATTTTTCATTTCTGTATCAAAAGTAAAAACATCATAACCCATAACATCATTAAAAGCGCATAGAATACAGTCAACTATGTCAAGTTCATTTTCTATGAAAAGTGTCAAAGCCTTTGCTACGACACGGGGATATTGAATAAACAGATTTTCAGTCTTTCCCAAGACAGAAACTATATGCGCTATTTCCTGACGGTTCTTTTTATAGTATTTCTCAAGAACAAAAATCATTTCTATAAGCACTTCCAGCCTGATTGCAGATGGATTGGAAGAAATAAATTGCACTATCTCTTTATGCTGTTTGGACACATCTTTTAAGATAAAACGTAATACAGCATTAGTGTCCAGCAATACCATGTTTCTCACGTTCCTTTTTTACGTATTTCCTTTTTAACAGCGGATTCTGCCCATGCAGATTTGCTTTTAGATGAAACATGCAGGTCATTGTTCCATTTTCCGGCAATTCCGGCAGCTTCAGATGCGCTTAATAAATTCCCGTCAAACAAATACCCCCATTCTTCATTTTGGGGAATAACGTGTCTGGCAGTAAGCTTAAACGGGATTTCTTTTCTTGCTGTTACCGCTTTGGCAAATACATTGAATGCTGCCGTCATAGTAAATCCGATTTCGCTGCAAACAGCCTCAAAATTATTTTTAAGGTCTTCATCAATCCTAATATTTATACTTGTCTGAGCCATATAATACCTCTTGCACATATTGTATACATATTTGTGTACAATGTCAACATAGCTACCATTCCCTATTACTAACTTTTCTGTATGCCCCTACAGCTGAAACACTCCTCACTCCTTCGTATCAATAACATAGTGGCTGTAAGCGTTGATCACTTCGGTTTCCATCCATTTCGTGCGGCGTGTATCGGCCAAATCATACAGGTGGATATGACCGTGAACCAGGTATTTGGGTTTAAATGTTTTCATGAACCAGAGGAAGGCCTTGAAACCCCAATGGCATCTGTCCGGTTTATCGTGAATGCCTTTGGGAGGCGCATGGGTGAGGAGGACATCGAGAAAACGCCGGTGAAACAGACGGTTAAACAGCAGGCTGGGGATAAGTTTGAACGCTTCAAGGAACATTTGAAACTCGGTGAACTGGTTTACTCCGGTATTATAACGCATTGATCCGCCCAGCCCGGCGACAATAAGGCCTTCTTCTCTTTGTACTTTTGATCCAACGTGGATACAGCCGCAGTCCTGATAGTTGTTTTCTGTCAGTTTCTGGACATGATGGTTCCCAAAAACAAAAAACAGAGGCTTGTTCAGGTTTGAGACAATGAAATCAAGGTAATCAAGGGGAAGATCACCGGCGCTCAGGATATAATCAATGTCTGCATATCGTGCCTTAATCGAATTTGAATAGACCAAAGGGTCAATATGATCCGAAATGCAGAGTATTTTCATATATAGCCATGCTTTGGAATACGAGAAAATATTCCGATAATGACAATAAGTTGGTATTGTGCAGCCGAAAATAGCATAACTATTCCTTACTTACATTCTATTATATTGGCCGGGAATATGAAATAGTTTTCCTGAAGGAGGGGGTATGAAAATAATCTGTTGGATTGTGTTGATTCTACTGGGTTCTGCCTGGAGCTTTGGGCAGGACAGCTTTGCCAGAGGCGAAGAACTGTTCATGCAAAACAATCCGCAGGAAGCGGTGATCTTCCTGGAAAGCTCCATAGCACAGAATCCATCCAATGTAACGGCTTATCTGTACCTTGGAATCTCATACGAACAATTGGGCCGGGTCGATGAGGCCATTGTCGTGTACCGGCAAGTCCTGGACAGGGCAGGGCATCTCACCGCAACAGTCGCAAGCAACCTTGGTAATGCGTATTTCAGAAGCGGTTTTGCTGCAGAAGCCGAAGCAATGTTTACCCGGGCGATAAGTGCTGATCGCATGTATTCTTCAGCCTGGCTGGGCAGGGCAAATGCCCGCATACGAAAAGGCACGCTTCAGGAAGCAATTGCCGACTACGAGCAGTACCTCCTGCTTGAGCCGCGCGCCCCTCAGCGCCAGTCAATTGAGCGGATGACTGCCTTCATAAGAGCGGAGCAAGCGGAAGCTGAAAGACGAAGACTGGTTGCGGAAGAAATGGCCCGTCTTGATGCAGAACGGGCGCGTGCCGAAGCTGAAAGACTACGGCTTGCTGCGGAAGAAGCTGCCCGTATGGAGGCAGAAAGACAGCGTGTCGAAGCTGAACGGCGGCAGCGTCTGTTGGAAGATGTTGCCGCATCGCTCCAGTCCGCTGCCGGAGCGAGTCAGAGTTTATCTACAGGAGCCGAAGATGTTGAAGGATATGATGGAGAATTCGAACTTGAATAACTCAAACAAAGGGCTGCTTAAAGCCGCAGACGAAACAAAAAAACATGATAAACGGTTGCTGGCCATAGGTATAACAGGGCTTGTCTTTATTATCTTGCTTACCTGCGGGGTGGGTTTCCTCTTGCTGGACCGGTTTGGCGTGTTTGACAGAAATGATCACCGGAATGAAACTGTTTTATCGCCGGAAGAACAGATATTGCAGAGAGAACTAGCACTGGCACGGGAGCTTTTGGCATCGGGGGAATTCCTGCAAGCACTGGAAATTATTAACCGCCTCATTGCCGCAGACCCTGACAACCCGGAATTGCTTGCCCTGAGAGACAGAATTCTGGGAGAACAACTGCTTGCCTCGGGAGATTATACCCGTGCGCTGGAATTTATTGACAGCCTGCTTGCCGCAGATCCCGACAACCCGGAACTGATTGCCCTGCGGAACAGAATACTCGGAGAACAGATTCTTGCTTCCGGGGATCATGATCAGGCATTGGATTTTGTAAACAGGCTTCTTGCCAATGATCCCGACAATCCGGAATTGCTTGCATTAAAGGACAGGATATTGCGGGAACAGGGCCTTACCCAGGCAGCAGCTTCAACCCAGGCAACAGCTTCAGTTAACGGCGAGGCTGCGGCAGCAGCTCAGATGCAGCGTGAAGCTATGGCAGCAGAAGCTCAGATGCAGCGTGAAGCAGCAGAAGCAAGGCGCAGGGCGGAGCAGGAAGAGCTTGCACGCGCATCGCGGGAATTACAGGAAAAAATGCGGACGGTAAACAATCTCGTTTCCCAGGCTATTGGCGAAGTGCAAAGGAACGATTTTGCCGCAGCAGACAGAACCTTTGCCCAGGCCCGCGCAAACATGCCGCCGGGTGAAAACCGTTTTGAAGCGCAAAAACTTGAAGAAATGGCTGACGCATGGTATGCGGCTTATGCCCGTCAGCCTTCTACCTCTGCAGGCGCCGAGGCTGCAAGGAGAGCTGAGACCCTGGCACGGGAGTCCATCACCAAAGATCCCAGCCGCGCCTACCCGCATTTTACACTGGGAAAATTATACCGCGATCAACGAAATTGGGAAAATGCCATAACTGCATTACGGGAGGCATCCCGTTTGGATCCCAATAACTTTGTTTATGCTTTTGAACTGGGACGGAGTTATTTTTCGGCCGGCCGTTTTGCCGAGGCCCGGTCAGCCTTTGAAACCTGCACCAGGATAAACCCCCAAAGCGAAATTGGCTGGTATAATCTGGGCGGAACCTTACGAAGGCTGAACCGCCCCAATGATGCCCTTGCCGCCTACCGCAGGGCAGTATCAATAAAAGATGATTATGCTCTTGCCCACCGGGAAATAGGCCGCATTCTCACTGCCAACAGGGATTTCCAGGGTGCGGTAAACGCCTATACGAACGCCCTCAGACACAGCCCCAACGATATTGCATCATTGCAGGAACTTGGCTGGGCTCAAAGCGAGACAGGCAGCCATGCGGCTGCGGAACAATCCTTCGCACGGGCTTTACAGATGGCCCCTAACGATGCCCAGACGAACTATAATATGGCGGTAGTTAAACTTGCCCTCAATAAAAACGCCGAAGCTGTTTCCTTTGCCAGCCATGCATACAACAGTAATTCAAATAACGCCATTTATGCCTACACTCTCGGCCTGGCTCATGAGTCTGTCGGAAGTATCGAAGAAGCCATCGCATCATATCAAAGGGCAGCGTCGCTGGACAGGACTTACCTGCGGCCGCTCATCAATCTTGGAACTATTTTTCTGGCACGGGATGATTTTGATGAAGGGATACGGAACCTGCTTACAGCGCACAGAATTGATGCAAATAATTTTGAGGTAAATAACAATCTTGGTGCGGTGTACGCAAAAATGGAAAACTGGGCTGCCAGCGTAGAACATTACGAACGTGCAATCAGGGCGGTGTCAAACAGTTCTGTCGTGCATCTTAATCTGGCGCGCGCATACGCCAGCGCCGGTGATCTCGCAAAGGCACAAAATTCATACCAGGCGGTTCTTCGGCTTGCTCCCAACAACTGGGACGCTCTTTTTGAACTGGGAAAAACCCTCGTCAGTCTGGGAATGGCTGATGATGCACGGCACCACCTGAGCGATCTCCTGGAGCGCAACGCAGCCTACAGAGGCAGAGCTGAAGCAGAACGAATACTAGCAGGATTATGAGCAAGTCACAACCTAAATTACACCCCCCTAGATGGACAATACAAAGCTATGTCCTGGGTGCCATTCTCGTCCTTCTTTTTATTGCTGTACTCGGTATTATCAGGCCTTTTTTTACCGCTTTACTCTGGGCAATCCTGCTGTACATCCTGTTAAGTCCCCTGCACCGCATGGTAATTAAAAATCTTAGCTTTGACACAATAAAAGGAAAAATACTCCGCAATGTCTGGGCCGGGGTTTTTACCCTTGGAACATTGGTAATAATCCTCCTCCCCATCACTTTCGGAATTAGGATATTTTTCCAGCAGTTGATGGATTTGAGCCGGCATCTCTACACCCTTCTGAATGAGAGGCCCGAATACCTGAGCGAATTCATTGAGAGCATTGCGGAATTTGTCCGGAATATTTCCGCCGGGCAAATACCCATTACTGCGGATGAAATTATTCTACAGCTCAATTCACTGGTCAGTGCTCTTCCGCAGCAGGCGCTGCATCTCAGCGGCAATATTGCCCGGAATGTCGGCGGGTTTTCATTGGGTTTGCTGCTCATATCATTTTCGGTGTTTTTCTTTTTTATCGACGGCCCGTATCTTGCACGGCTTGTTCTGCGGGCAATTCCGATTAAAACCGAATACATCAGTGCGCTCACGGGAAAATTCAAGGATATAACCCGGAACCTGTTATTTGGATATATTATTGTAGCTGCATTGCAGTCGGTTATTGCTTTTATTATCTTTTCCATTTTTGGAATAAACGGCTCTCTCGTTTTTGCCGTCCTCACTTTTATCCTTGTGTTCATTCCCATGTTCGGAGCAACAATAATCTGGATACCTCTTGGCATTCTCAGAATAGCAAGCGGAGATATTGCAGGCGGCGTGATATTCATGATTGTTTCAATGGTTTTTATATCAGGTACGGATAATATCCTCAGACCGTTTTTTCTCAAGGACCGGATACAGCTTCACCCGTTAATAATATTTTTTGCCATACTCGGCGGTATATTCACCATGGGTATTAACGGGTTTATTCTTGGCCCGATGGTGGTGATCTTTTTCCTCACCGTCCTGGATCTGTTTTTGGCAGAACATAAAATCGGCTCACAGGAACAGGCGGATGGCGGTGAGCAGACAGATGAAAAGGAAAAACAGGTATGAATGCAATAATCACCGTTGTAGGTTCGGACAAAGTAGGGATAATTGCCCGAGTATCGGGATATCTGGCGGAACAGAACATAAACATTATTGATATCAGTCAAACCATACTCAGCGGTAATTTTGTCATGATGATGGTAGTGGATCTTTCATCTGCTGTAAAAGCGCTTGATGATGTAAAAAATGAACTTGCGGAAATGGGTGAGTCGTTTAATGTCTCCATCAGTATGATGCATGAAAAAGTTTTTTCTGCAATGCATCGTGTATAAAAATTATGTTATTCACACCGCTGGAAATAAAAGAAACCGTAGATATGTTTTTACGGTACAATCTGGACATACGCGCCATTACTCTGGGTGTGTCCCTACTTGACTGCATTTCTCCTTCCGGCGATGAGTGCCGCAGAAAAATCCGTGAAAAACTGATGCGCGTAGCCGGCCCGCTCGTAAAAACAGGCAGAGACATTGAACTTGAATACGGCATACCCATTATAAATAAACGAATAGCAGTTACACCCATAGCCCTGATTGCAGCCTCCTGTACGGAAACGGATTTTACTCCCTTTGCGCAAACACTGGATAAAGCTGCCGTTGAACTGGGTATTGATTTTACCGGAGGTTTTTCCGCTCTGGTGCAAAAAGGTTTTACCGACGGTGACGAACGTCTGATTGCTTCACTGCCTCAGGCACTTTCGCAAACGGAAAGGGTATGTGCTTCGGTCAATGTGGCTGCTACGAAGAGCGGCATTAACATGGATGCGGTTAAACGCATGGGCATTGTTATCAAGGAAATTGCCGAAAAAACCGGTGACAGAGACGGCATAGGCTGTGCAAAGCTGGTTGTATTCTGTAACGCCCCGGAGGACAATCCTTTTATGGCGGGCGCTTTTCATGGTGTAGGCGAGGCTGAAAGCTGCCTGAATGTTGGTGTCTCCGGCCCCGGTGTAGTAAAAGCCGCCCTCGAAAATCTTCAGGGTGCCGGCTTTGACGAGCTTGCCGATGTAATTAAAAAAACAGCCTTTAAAATTACCCGCATGGGCCAGCTCGTTGGGATGGAAGCTGCCCGGCGGCTGGGTGTCCCCTTTGGCATACTGGATCTTTCCCTTGCCCCTACACCGGAGGTGGGTGATTCTGTAGCGAGAATCCTTGAGGAAATGGGTCTTGAATCCGCCGGTGCCCATGGTACGACAGCAGCTTTAGCAATGCTTACCGATATGATAAAAAAAGGCGGCATCATGGCTTCCACCCATGTCGGCGGTTTTTCCGGGGCTTTTATTCCCGTTTCCGAAGATGAAGGTATGGTTGCCGCTGTAAGAAACGGCACGATAACCCTGGACAAACTTGAAGCGATGACCTCGGTCTGTTCTGTCGGCCTTGACATGATCGCTCTTCCCGGTGATACCAGCGCCGCAACAGTTTCTGCAATCATCGCGGATGAAATGGCTATCGGCATGGTGAACAATAAAACCACTGCTGTGCGGATCATTCCTGTGCCGGGTAAAAAAGCCGGCGACTGGGCCGAGTTTGGCGGCTTGCTGGGCGGCGCACCTGTCATGGCGGTTAACTCAGCACGAAGCGATGTCTTCATCAGCCGCGGCGGCAGAATACCTGCGCCGGTGCATTCGTTCAGGAACTAGGTTTTTGGAGTATGTCCGAGCCTGCTTGTTTTGAAAACCGGGATTTTTTGACACAACAAATTATTACATATATCGGAAATAAGCGTTCCCTTTTGGACTTTATCACAAAAGGGATCCGGATTGTTCAAAAACGTCTTAATAAAGAAAAATTGGATATTTTTGATGTTTTTACCGGTTCAGGTATTGTAGCCCGTCATTGTAAACAGTTTTCAAATTGCCTTTTTGTTAATGATCTGGAAAAATATGCCGCTGTTACCGGTGAATGTTATTTATCAAATAAAGACGAAATAAATTTGATGGTTTTAAATGATATATATAATGAACTTATTGAAAACATTGAGAACAATCCATTGGAAAAAGGAATAATCACCGAATTATATTCTCCCAAAAACGATAATAATATAGAAAAAAACGAGCGGGTTTTTTACACACGCAGAAATGCTATGTATATTGACACTATGCGCAGTTTAATTGAATCTGTTTCAATTGAATACCGAAAATATTTTCTTGCTCCATTAATTGCAAAAGCATCTGTTCATGCAAATACTTCCGGTGTATTTAAGGGATTTCATAAAAATAAAAGAACCGGGCTGGGCCAATTCGGCGGCAGTAACAGCGATGCTCTTTTTCGTATTAAGGGAAATATTGTTTTGCCTTTTCCCGTATTCAGTAATTTTAATTGCAGCTATTCGGTATACAACGGAGATTCAAATCAGATTATGAAAGAAGTACCGGAAGTGGATTTTGCCTATTTGGACCCGCCTTATAATCAGCATCCTTACGGATCAAATTATTTTATGCTTAACCTTATACTCGAAAATAAATTTCCGGAAAATATCAGTAGTGTCTCCGGAATACCGAACAACTGGAATCGTTCTGCATATAATAAAAAACAGTATGCTTATTCCGCATTGTCTGATTTAGTGAATAATATAAAAGCAAAATATGTTTTAATTTCATTTAATTCAGAAGGGTTTATTTCCGTTGATGAAATGAATAAAATGCTGAAAAAAAACGGTAAAGTACAGGTATTGGAAACATCCTATAATACATTTCGCGGCTGCCGTAATCTGAAAAATCTTGCCGAAATTGGCGATCGTGATATTCACGTTACCGAATACTTGTATTTGCTGGAGAAATAGCAAGGCAGGTTAACATTACTCAATATTAAAACGGGAAACTTCCTGAATTAATACATTTATGGCATCACGGTTTCTGTTGCTTATTTCGTTTGTGTGGTGTACTGCCATGTTGATATGTTCGGCGCTTGTCGCCATTTCATTCACTCCAAGAGTAATCTCATGTGTCAATTTCTCAAGGTTTTTGCTTTCGTTGATTACCTCCTCTGCACCTTGAAGCATCTCATTTGATCCGCTGTTTACATCGCGGGTAATCTCTTTTACTTCACTAATTCCATCAAGAATTTGTTTGCTTCCGATTCCCTGTTCTTCCATTGCAGTACGGATATTTTCTTCCTGTACCGAAACTAATTTAACATTGGAGTCAATCGCTTCGAATTTATTAAGCACATTTTCCGTAGATCTGGTTATCTTATCAATAGAGCTCTTGATTTTTTTTAGTACGGCTCCTATTGTCTTTGATTGTTCGCCGGAGCTTACGGCAAGTTTTCGGATTTCGTCGGCAACAACAGCAAATCCCCTGCCTGCTTCACCGGCATGAGCTGCCTCAATCGCAGCATTCATTGAGAGGAGGTTTGTCTGGCTTGCGATATTTTCCATAACCGAGTTAATTTCCAAAAGACCTTCGGATTCGCGGGAAATTTCCTGAATGTCCGATGCCACATCATTCAATCCTGTACGGCCTATTTCCGAAGCTTCTTTCAAAGAATCCACATTCCCGGTATTTTTTACAATCGTTTCTATAACAGAGCTTATATTAACTACCATTTCTTCAATGGCAGAAGAAGCTTTGTTTATATTGTTGCTTTGGCCTTCTATATTCCCGTTAAGTTTATTGATGTTTACAATGACCTGTTCCATTGTAGAATTGGTTTCCGTTACACTGGCGCTTTGATTTAATATCCGGCTCTTAACATTACTGACATTTACGGTAATTTTACTCATTGACGCAGCTGTTAAATTCATATTTGCCGCAAGATCATTTCCAATGTTGGAAAGATTCTCTGCTTCTGTCTTGATTTTTTTTATCAGACTGCAAATTTTCCCGAATGTCAGATTGATAAAATCCGCTAAAGCCCCGGTTTCGTCACTTCGCCGGATATCAAGCCGCCGGGAAAGATTCCAGTCATCGGTAATTTTTCCAAGAGTTGTCATTATAATGTTTAAAGGTTTAATAAGCCATGAAATAAACAGATAAAAAATAATGAAAATAACAGCAATACCTGCCAGCATAACTATAAAAAGCACTGTCATTGATGAATTGAGAATATCCGCAGCAGAAATGGAAATAATAGCGGTAATATACCAGTCAAGAGAGGGAACTCTAATTACAGCAATCTCTTTGCCTTCAAAACGAAAATATTTACTTTCATCTGAAACTAAAGTATTTACCGCTGCAAGAATTTCCGTTCCGATATTGCCCAACACTCCATCAAGAGTAGCTTTATCCACAATTAGCGTTGCATCATTTGCCCCCGTGATTTCATTATAACTGTTGAATAAGTATAATTCGCCTCCGGCAGTATAATTTCGGTAAATATTATCGGTAAAATTTGTCAGGTCTATACCTGTTCCGACAAGGCCGATAGGTGTACGTCTTGAATCAAAAACAGTTGCGTTAATCCAGAGCATGGTTCTCTGTATTTCCGGATTGTAGTTTATATTAAAATTAAAACTTTCCGTTTCATGCAATGTCATATTATACCAGTAATTATCGGGGTCTTCTGCATCAATTGTATAATGATTTTGTTCGTCAAAGTAGAATTCCTTGTCAATATCGCTTGCCCAGAAAGTTATCTTGCTTTCAAATGCCTGCCGGTAACCTTCTATCTCATCAAAAGCTAATCTTTGCAAGGCATTATCTCCGGGATTAAGGAAGTGCTGTATAATTAAAGGCGAAGAAGCCATTTTCAGGGCTATTGCGATTTCACTGTTTACCGAAGCTTCCAGTTTGATACGTTCAATTTCCAGAGAATTTGCGAGTTCAAAGCCTGCGTTTGCATAGGTTATACGGGACATTGAAAGGAAAAATGCAATACTGCCGCTTATGGAAAAAATCAAGAATAAAACAACCGAAAAGACAGCGACAATAAGCTTTGCTGATATTCGGCGTTTTTGAGTTGATTTTCCCTGATATGTACTGCTCATATTCTACCTCTTTTGTAATTAATGTACTCTTATTGTGAATTGATTTAATCATATATTGAGAAGAGTTTCAATCATATATAATTGTTTTTTGAAATGAAAATGGTGCCAGACACTGTTTGCGTCTGAGGGTTGTCGGTTTAGGAAACATTCGAAATTACTTGTTGACTGCCGGTTTTTATGGTATTATTTTCATATGAAAAGCAGCTTTATTCCGTATGTTGTTATATTATTTACGACCGTGGTTTTTTCTGCATTTCCGGTTTTTTCGCAGACCACTTTATCAAATCCCGCCGACCAGGAGCATCTGATTATTGCCACGACCGATAACGGGCCTATTTCAATAGACCGGCTGCTCTATCAGGCTCTAAAAAATATCCGGTACAGCGTCGATTTTGTGATGCCTATTGTCAGGGAAGGATATATCCAGGCAAATGAAGGAACAGTTGATGGCGTAATTGCAGGGTATCCAAACCTGCATTCTGTCTATACCGGCCTGATACAGGTGCCGGTTCCTCTGGAAAATATCAATGTCCGGGTATTTGCCCGCGAAGGCAGTGACATACGAATTAACAGCTGGGCTGAACTTGACGGTCTGCAGGTAGGAATGCTTGAAAACCGCACGTATATACTGGAAAGGCTGGCACGTTTTGCCCCAAATGCAGTCATCATAGAACGAGTGACGAACCGGGCGGTGCTGAATGGGGTAGTCAACGGCGAATTTGATGTTGCTGTTTTAGCCGAAAGAGAGTATGAGACCCTGGGAGCACGGCTTAGTGTGGTTCGGGTGGGTCAGGTGGATCAACTTACCGAGTATTTGTATCTGAACAATAAACATGAAGTTCTCGTTCCTCATCTTTCCGCTGCACTGGAATACATGTTCAATGCCGGAGTTGCCGAACGAATACTTCTTGATCTTCCCATGCTGGAGACAGGGCAGAAAAATACCATTGTCCATATCATTTCATCAAACATTGAAATAGGCAGAGAAGACCAATTCAGCGTGGCGCTGAGAAAGCAATTTGAAGATGATATGTCCGTTGATTGGATAACTGTTAACATAGACGCCAGGCGTTTTACCAGGGGGCAATACAGCATGGCTAATATTGCTGCTCTGCTCCGGGCAGACAGCGTACCAAGAAATGTCGTTGCCGTAATTGTTTCCGGTGATACGGCGCTGGATTTTCTTAAAGACTATTACTATCTTTTTTTTCGTAATGTCCCGGTATTGTTTTACGGTGTAAGCGAACGGTACAGTGAGATCATTTTGGATAACGAGAATCACTTTACCGGTATTGTAAAAAGCATTGAAGCTTATGAAACCATACAGGCTGCTCTCTCGATTTTTCCCGGTACGAACACTGTTTTTGTGGTAAATGATTATACCTCCGAAGGTAAGCAATACCGGAACGCCATTGAAGCCGGACTTAAGCCGCTGGAAGGGCGGATCCGCATTGAATACAACGAAGATGCGGACTGCGCTTCGCTGCTTGAACAGATAAATTCCCTGCCGGAAGACAGCCTCGTTTTTGTGGGTTCGTATTTTGTTGATGCTGACCATCAATATTATTCTCTCGGTGAAATGAGGCGGTTGCTGGAGCGTAACTCCGCTGTTCCGGTATTATCTGTTTACTCCACTGATATGGCGTATAACGCAATAGGCGGAAAAAGTCTTGACTATCAAAGATACGGCGAAGCAATAGCCGGAATGCTTAGGGAACTATTGGATGGCGGCATTGCCGAAGATATACCTATTATACATGATTCTTCCGGGTTTAACCGCTGGGTATTTGACCAAAACCAGATGGACCGGTTTAATGTAAGAACAGGGGATCTGCCCGGCGGTGCTGAAATTATTAACAGAGTTCCTTCTGTCTGGGAATCCAATCCGGAATTTTTTATCGCCATGGTGGTTCTTTCCATTGTCAGCACTTTGCTGATAATCGGAATCGGGGTTTTCCTTTTTATCAACAACAGGCATAACAGGCAAAAAGACAAATTCCAGCAGGAACTTCAGGCTGCTTCCCGTGCAAAAAGCAATTTTCTTGCAAACATGAGCCACGAAATGCGAACCCCTCTTACCACCGTGCTTGGACTGTCCGAATTAACCCTGGAGACTGTGCAACTGGATGATGAGACTCATTCAAATTTGGTAAAAGTGTACAGGGCCGGAGAAACAATTTTAAATTTAGTCAACGATATTTTAGACATTTCAAAAATAGAGGCAGACAGACTGGAACTGCATCCGCGCGAATATGATGTTCCCAGCCTGCTGAATGATGCCATTTCACAAAGCATTATGTATATAGGCGATAAACCAGTCGAACTTATCCTGAATATACACGAAGATTTACCCAATTACCTGTACGGCGACGAGCTGCGGATAAAACAGATCCTGAACAACCTTCTTTCAAATGCGTTCAAATTTACCAGAGAGGGAACTGTAGAATTGGGGCTGCGTAGCGAGCGCTGCCATGATGATACGGTTTTATTAACAGCATGGGTTCGTGATACGGGCATAGGCATTAAACCGGAAGATATGGGTAAGCTTTTTACACTTTATGCAAAGATGGAAGAAGAAAGCAGGAACGGCAGCGTTCATACCGGCAGCTTCGCCAGCCGCAGAACGGAAGGAACGGGGCTGGGGCTTTCCATTTCCAAAAGGGTAGCCGAGATGATGGGCGGCTCCATAACGGTTGAAAGTGAATACCATACAGGCAGCGTTTTTACTGTTAAACTAAAACAGCAGTATGTCAGCGATGCCGTGATAGGACCGGATATTGCCGAAAGTTTAAAAAAGTTTGATTACTCGATTAGAAAATTTGACAGTGTTAAAATGACCCGTATTAATATGTCGTATGCACGGGTGCTTATTGTTGACGATAACCCCACTAATCTTGATGTAGCCAAAGGGCTTATGGGACTCTATGGGATGAAAATAGACTGTGTCACCGGCGGGCAGCAGGCTATAGACGCTATTCGCAGCGAAAAAGTCAGGTATAACGCTGTTTTTTTGGATCACATGATGCCCGAAATGGACGGAATAGAAGCAGCAAGGGTAATCCGGGAGAACATCGGAAGCGATTACGCCCAAACCGTGCCTTTAATTGCGCTTACTGCCAATGCGATCATTGGAAACAGGGAAATGTTTTTAAGTAAAGGCTTTCAGGATTTTATTTCTAAGCCAATAGATCTTGCCCGGCTTGACACAGTACTCAGACAGTGGGTTCGGGACAAAGATGCGGAAGCCCTGCTGCCGGATCAACTCATCACTATCGGAACCGGAAAAGGAAAAGAAAGGCAAATATTATTGGAAGACATTCCCGGTTTGGATTTGGATAAGGGTATAGCACACTTCGGTTTTAACGAAGAAGCATATTTGAATGTGCTGCAGTCTATTGTTAGAAATACCCGGCCGCTTCTTGATTTAATCAGTAAAGTTACTGAGGATAATCTGGATCAATATGCGGTAACAGTTCATGGTATCAAAGGGTCACTCCGGGGGATATTTGCGGAAAATGCGGGTGATACGGCAGAGACTTTGGAGAAAGCGGCTGTAGCCGGTGATTATAATTTTGTGAATTCCGCAAATCAAAAGTTTCTTGATATAATTTTACAGCTTCTGACCGATATAGAAAATGTTATTTTAAAGAGTGAAAAGAATCAGAAACCCGTCAGGGAAAAGCCGGATGATCTGATTCTGGCCGATCTTCTCAAGTCCTGCGAAAGTTATGACATTGATAAGATAGACGCGGCAATGGCTGAGATAGAATGCTGTGAATATAGCCGGGATGAGGGACTTGCCGCATGGCTGCGTGATAATGTGGATCAGGGGAAATACGGATTAATTATTGATAAACTCTCATCATTGAGAGACAGAAAGGAAGTATGACAGTGGATACTACCCGGTATAAAATAGTTTTGGTTGATGATAATATAGCCACACTCAGCCAGGGGAAAAGCCTGTTAAAAGCTTTTTTTATGGTATTTACCATTAAGTCAGCCGCTGCACTTTTTAAACATCTTGAGCATGACATACCAGACCTGATTCTTTTGGATGTGGAAATGCCCGGGATGGATGGTTTTGAAGCAATAGCGATATTGAAAGCAGACATTCGTTACCGGGACATTCCGGTAATATTTCTTACATCAAGAAGCGATGAAGCAAGTGAGCGAAAAGGTTTTTCACTTGGCGCTGCGGATTATATTACAAAACCATTTTCCGGCCCTCTTTTGCAAAAACGCATTTCCAATCAGCTCCTTTATAAACGCGTTGAGGCCGCTGTAAGAGATTCTTCCGGTAGTCTGGAAGTTATGGCCGGTGAAATAACCAAAGCAAACGAACGTATACGAATGTTACTCGACAAAACGCCGCTGTGTGCTCGGCTGTGGGACAGTGACGGAAAAATGATCGATTGCAATGAAGCGGCAGTTGAGTTTTTCGGTTTTATGGATAAAGAAGAATGTATGAGAAGATATTCCGAGTTATATCCGGAATATCAGCCGGATGGGCAACTCTCGGTTGAAAAAGTCAAAAAATGCCTCGATAAAGCTTTTAAGGAAGGAAAATACGCTTTTGAGTGGACATATAAAATGCTTGACGGCACACTCATTCCGGCAGAGGTTGTTCTTGTCAAGGTAGAATACCGGGACGGCTATATCGTGGCCGGGTATACCCGTGACTTGCGTGAGCAAATAACACTTATTAAGGAAATGCGCAGGGCGGAATTAGCCGAGGAAAGCAGTAAGGCAAAAAGCCGGTTTCTTGCGAATATGAGCCACGAAATGCGTACCCCTTTGAATGTGGTTTTGGGGATTACCGGCTTAATGCTGGAAGAAGACACCCCTGCTCCTGACTATAAAGAAAATTTAATGAAAATAGGCGCTGCGGGAAATACATTGCTGCGGCTTATTAACGATGTTTTGGACATATCAAAGATAGAGGCCGGAAAACTGGAATTAACGCCTGTTACCTATGAAGTACCCAGCCTCCTTAATGAAATAATAACTTTTAGTATGCTGCGCATTGAAGATAGACCCATAACATTCGTGTTAAATATTAATGAGAATTTGCCGTACAACCTATATGGAGACGATTTGCGGGTAAAGCAAATAATCAACAATCTGTTAAGCAATGCGTTTAAATATACAAAGAAGGGTACAGTCAGCCTGGGAATTACCGCTGAGCCTGACCGATCAATGAGCGGTCAGGTATGGATGAATATTACAGTCAGCGATACGGGTATCGGTATACACGAAGAAGATATAAAAAAACTCTTTACGGATTATTATCAGGTTGAAAGCGAGACGAACAGAAAAACAGAAGGCACGGGACTCGGGTTGTCCATCACAAAGAGACTGGTAGAAATGATGAACGGTGAAATATCCGTTGAAAGTGAATTTGAAAAGGGTTCTGTTTACCGCGTCCGTATACGTCAAAAATGTTACAGTACTACGACAATAGGCCCTGCTGTTATGGAAAACATTAAAAATTTCCGCTACACAGAAGATAAAAAAATTGCCAGAAATAAACTTGTACGTACCGATTTAAGTTTTGCTAAAGTACTGGTGGTTGATGACATGCAGCCCAATCTTGATGTTGCGGCAGGACTTCTGGGCAAGTATAAAATGCAGGTAGACTGTGTATTAAACGGGCAGGGGGCTGTTGATTTGATTAAGAATAAAAAACCTGTTTACAATGCTATTTTCATGGATCACATGATGCCGGGGGGAATGGACGGCATAGAAACGGCAATAGCCATCCGGAATCTTGGTACTGAATACGCACAGCAAATACCAATTATAGCTTTAACGGCAAATGCCATTGCGGGAACAGAGGATATGTTTTATTCCAACGGTTTTCAGGATTTTATATCCAAGCCTATCAACATCATGCACCTGGATTCCATACTGAGAACATGGATAAATCCGGATTTTTCATTTGCTAAGAATGGAAAAATGTGATAATATAGTATGGTAAGTGTTATTTCTTTATATTTGGATCATTTTAGGAGGTAGTAAATGAGAATCAAAATCAAGTTGAGCATTATTGTTATCGCCATAATGGTAGTTGTTCTTACCGGAATAGTTGTGCTTTTTTTGCAGCGCGGATCCAATATAACAATGTCGTTAAGCATCCGAAGCATAATGAATTTTGCCAGCTACGAAGCTGAATATTTCAGACGGCAAACAGATAATTATCTCCAGACGCTGCGTACGCTGGCTGCCATCATGGGTGATTATGAAAACCTGCCTGCAACCGCAAGAAGGGATCGTTTTGATGATTTGATGTTTAGTACGGTGAATGCGGATAAAACCCTGCTGTTGGTCTATACAACATGGAAGCCGGATGCCGTTGACGGCATGGACAGCAGCTATATAGGACGGCCCGGATCAACCGATACCGGGCAATATGCAGCGACCTTTACGAGAGAAGGGGGGGAGGTAACGCTGCGAGCCAATGCCGATATACCGGCTTTCACAGCTTATATAAACGGCCCCAACGCAAGAAAAGACCGGTATGAACATCCCATCCCCCGATCAATTGACGGAAGGGATACATTTGTGTACAGGGTAATGGTTCCTATTATAAACCCCCGCACAAATGAGGTTGTCGGCGGCGTTGGCACACTTATTGATATAGCTCCCATACAAACTTCGGTTCTGGAAGTTATAAGAAACATTGATGAAGTTACAGCGCTAACGATTTTCTCGGGGAATGGATTAATTTTGGGACACATGGCGCCGGAGCGTATAGGAAGGACTCTGCTTGATGTTGAAACAGTATTCGGCGATTATATTCAGGAAGCCAATCAGGCTGTGTACGATGGAAAGACTTTTCAATGCAGGGCTTTTTCTCCTTTGCTCAATAGTAATGTCCAGATTGTCATGGTTCCCATTGAAATTGGCAATTCAGGTGCATGTTGGTCAGTAATGCTTGTTATTTCAGAATCGTATGTTTTATCGGAAATGAATGAACTCGGCACATTTGTTGTCATACTGGGAGTTTTGGCAGTAATCATGGCGGCATTTATTATATATTTTGTTATCACTCTGATTACAAAGCCCATTGTTCTTGTTACCGACACCCTTAAAGATATATCGGAAGGCGAAGGGGATCTTACCCACAGCATTGTCATCCTTACGAAAGACGAGACCGGCGACCTTGCTCATTATTTCAACCTGACCATCGAAAAAATCAGGAAACTTGTAGGGACAATAAAGAATAAAGTCAACGCGCTCACCAATACCAGTTTTGAGCTTACATCCAATATGGGTAAAACAGCAAAGGCAGTAGATCGGATTACTGAAAATTTTGAAACCATGAAAGTTCTTGAAGACAAGCAGAAAAAAGAAGAGGTAGAAGCAAACAAAGCGGTGGAAACCATTAAAATCAATATTGATACAATGAATAAACTGGTTGACGAACAGTCTGAGAGTGTCAATACATCATCTTCTGCCATTGAAGAAATGACTGCCAATATTCAATCTGTTACCAGAACATTGGTTGAAAACAGTAAAAATGTCAACGCTCTTGCCGATGCGTCGGAACACGGCAAGACGGGGCTCCAGACAGTGGCGCAGGCAATACAGGAAATAGCACGTGATTCCGAGGGTCTGCTTGAAATAAATTCGGTCATGAACAATATCGCAAGTCAGACTAATCTGCTTTCAATGAATGCCGCAATCGAAGCGGCTCATGCGGGGGATGCAGGTAAAGGTTTTGCGGTGGTAGCCGACGAGATTCGCAAACTTGCCGAATCATCGGGACAGCAGTCAAAAACCACTGCTTCAATGCTTAAAAAAATTAAAGCTTCCATAGACAGTATTACGAAATCCTCGAATGATGTGCTTTCCCGTTTTGATGCCATAGACACAGGCGTGAGAACAGTTTCAGAACATGAGCAAAACATCCGCAGTGCCATGGAAGAGCAGGAAGTAGGGGGGAGGCAAATACTGGAATCCGTTGGTCGTCTGAGGGATATTACATTATCGGTTAAAAAAGGGGCCGCAGATATGTCAGGATCAGGCGAGGAATTGATCCAAAAAACCCATGAATTTATCAGTATCAGCAATCAGGTTGTACAGGGGATGAACGATGTATTAAGCGGCGCCATGACTGAGATACAGATTGCTGTAAAGCATGTCGATGAAATGAGTGCGGAAAATGACCGGAACTTTTCCGATCTTAAACAGGAATCGGAAAAATTTAAAGTTTCTACCGGGAACGAAAGGAAACAAATCCTTGTTGTGGATGATGATGTAACCCATCTTACCGCAACAAAAGGTATGCTTGAAAATATTTATGATGTTATAACCGTTAAATCAGGCCAGGAAGCTCTGACACTCTTTTACCGGGGTCTTGTTCCCGGTGTGGTATTATTGGATTTAGTCATGCCTGACATGGATGGCTGGGATACTTTTGACCGGATAAAGGCCATAGGTAATTTGCATCATGTTCCCATAATTATTTTTACGTCATCGGACGATCCTGTGGACAAGAACCGGGCACAAAAAATGGGGGCTGTTGATTATATCAAAAAACCAACCAAAAAAAGTGAATTACTGGAGAGAGTGGAAAAATTTATGAAATAGAGGAGCGGTTATGATAATTCAAATACCCGGTGTTGATTTGGAAAAAGTGGAAGATCTTTATGAAGATGACACAGATTTGTATGTAAAAGTTTGCCGTTCCTATGTTTCCGTTACACCTGCGATTTTAGATAAGCTGCGTGAAGTTTCGGCAGAAACATTGGCAGATTATGCTGTCTGCATACATAGTATTAAAGGAACCAGTACAGCTATCGGCGCGGAAGAAACAAGAATAGCTGCTTTGAATCTTGAAAAAAAAGCCAAAGCCGGTGATTTGTCCGGCGTGTTAGCTGAAAACCAAAATTTCTTAAAACAGGCAGAAAAACTTATTGACGACATACGCAAATGGCTGGAGCAATATGATGCTAGCAAAAAATAAGGAATGGCAATCGTGGATACTGCCCGGTATAAAATAGTATTGGTTGATGATAATATGGCAACCCTGAATCAGGGTAAAATCCTGTTGCAGGAACATTACCGGGTTTATACCATTCAGTCGCCTGTCACGCTTTTTGAAAATCTTGAACATGATATACCCGATTTGATCCTTCTGGATATAGAAATGCCCGGGATGAATGGGTTTGAGGTTATTAAAAAATTAAAGTCCGATATTCGTTACAGGGATATTCCTGTTATATTTCTTTCATCAAAAAATGATAAGGAAAGCGAAAATGAAGGATTCAGCCTGGGTGCGGATGATTTTATCACAAAACCGTTTTCTGCACCGGAATTACTGCATCGAATAAAACATCATTTGCATATTTGATGAAAGGTAATGGTTAGTGTAAGCATGGATAAAAGCCAGCAAAATACAGCCGAATCAGCGCGGGAAGAAGAATTACAGAAGATTTTAAGGCAATATTTTGTAAAAAACAATCAATTTAAATATGACGAATTAATCAAAGCTGTTGATGAAGGCAATATAAAATTGGCAGAAGAGATAGCTCATTCTTTAAAAAGTAATGCCGGGCAGATTGGCGAACAGCGGCTGCAGGAAGCCGCAGAATCTGCAGAAGCTCTGTTTTCACGTGTGCGGCGAATGAAAAAAACAGGAGATACGGGTGAAGTGTATATTCTCGATTCACTGAGGAAAACACTGAAAAATGAGTTGGAGCTGGTTCTTGAGAAACTCAAACTCATGTCGGAGACAAATATTTCGAATCCAATATACCTAATTCCGAATTCGAATGAAGTGCAGGAGATTTTTGAAAAGTTACAGCACCTGCTCATGCACTTCAACCCGGAGTGTATAAACATGCTTGGCATAATCAGTTCAATCCCGGGAACGGAAGAACTCGTGCAGCAAATAGAGGATTTTGAATTTGAGCAGGCCGCTTTTACTTTGGAAAAATTAAGAAAAGAAGGAAAGTTCTGCAATGGATAAATACAGTGTACTTGTCGTGGATAATGATAAGACTAATATCATATCATTGACTCATATATTAAGCCCTGAGTACACCATTTATGCCGCAAAAAACGGACGAGTCGGTATTGAACTGGCGATACATTATTTACCCGATGTGATACTTCTGGATATCCTTATGCCGGAAATTGACGGGTATGAAGTACTTTCCCTTCTAAAAAATTATGATATAACAAGGCACATTCCCATTATTTTTCTTACCGGGCTTAATAAAACCGACAATGAAGAAAGAGGCCTGGCTTTGGGAGCCTCGGATTATATAACAAAGCCGTTCTCATCCGCTGTCGTTAAACTTAGAATAAAAAATCAAATAAAAATTATCGAACAGAGAATAACCGAGAAAGAACTTTGGCAGGTGAACGCCGAAAACAAGGCAAAGAGCGAGATTTTATCCAATATGAGCCACGAAATGCGTACACCAATGAACGCAATCATAGGTATGACGAATATAGCCATAAAATCAGATGATACAGATCAGAAAAACCAGGCATTAAAAAAAATCGGAGATGCTTCCGCCCATCTGCTTAGTATTATTAACGATGTTCTTGATATGGCGAAAATTGATACAAACAGGCTGGAACTTGTTCCCATGGAGTTTAACTTTGGGCGTATGCTGCAAACAGTAACGGAAAGCATTATTTTTCTGGCGGATGAAAAACAGCAGCAAATAACCATGAATATTGATACTGCTATTCCGTATTTTCTTATGGGAGACGACCAGCGTTTAGCTCAGGTTGTACATAATCTTCTGTCCAATGCGGTAAAATTTTCTCCCAGAGGAGGCAATATCTGCCTTGAAGCATCATTCGTTGGTGAAACTGACGGAAACTGCGAGCTGCGCATTGAGGTATCCGACAATGGAATAGGCATTTCTAATGAACAGCAGGAGAAACTATTTCACGCTTTTACGCAGGCACAGAGCGGTAAAAGCCGCGAATACAGCGGTGCCGGTTTAGGGCTGGTAATTTCCAGGAATATTATCGAGCTTATGGGCGGCAGAATTTGGGTGGAGTCCGAACCCGGAAAAGGCAGCCGTTTTATTTTCACCGTGAAAGTACAACGCGGTAAAAACGATCCCGTTTCACACGGCGTAGAGTTTACCGGTAAAAACCTGCTTGTTGTTGATGATATAGAAATTAACCGGGAAATATTCATGGCGTTACTGGAAGGAACAGGAGTGTTAATAGACTGTGCGGAAAACGGTATAGAAGCATTGGACCTGATTACACGGGAGCCGGAAAAATACGATATGGTGTTTATGGATATACAGATGCCCAAAATGGACGGAATAGAAGCTACACGCCGAATCCGGGCCATTGAAGCGGCATTCTCGAAGGATATTCCTATAATAGCCATGACGGCAAATGTCAATAAAGACGATAAAGATGCATGTTATGAGGCAGGTATGAACGGGCATATTGGAAAGCCTCTTGAAATTGATTTAGTTTTAGAGACATTACGGAAATATTTATGTTAAAGTAAGGAAGAAAGAGGAGGTCTTATTATGGAAAGTCTGCGCTATAAGATCGCATTGGTAGACGACAACATTGCTACGCTCAACCAGGGGAAAAGCCTGCTGCAGGCTTTTTATAAAGTGTATACCATTCAATCAGCCGCCACGCTTTTTGAGAATCTTGAGCATGACATACCCGATCTGATTCTTTTGGACGTTGAAATGCCCGATATGGACGGCTTTGAAGTAATTACGAAACTAAAAGAAGACGTGCGATACAAGGATATTCCGGTGATTTTTCTCACGGTGAGAAGCGATGAAGAAAGCGAAAGAAAAGGTTTTGAACTGGGTGCGGTGGACTACATTTTCAAACCTTTTTCCGGACCTCTTCTGCAAAAACGCATTTCAAACCAGATCCTTTATAAGCGTATTGAAGAGGCGGTAAAGGATTATTCAGACAATTTGGAAGTAATGGTAGGTGAAATAACCAAGGCAAATGAGCGCACAAAGATACTGCTGGATAAGACTCCATTGTGCGCCCGGCTGTGGGACAGCAAAAAGAAATTGATCGACTGCAATGAAGCGGCGGTTAAACTTTTTGGGTTTAAGGATAAACAAGAATGTCTTGACAGATATTCCGAGGTGTATCCCGAATTCCAGCCTGACGGCCAGCGTTCTGTTGATAAAGTTGAAAAATGCATTGAAGAGGCTTTCAGGAAAGGCAGCCATTCCCTGGAGTGGACTTACCGGATGCTTGACGGCACACCCATGCCCGCGGAAGTCGTCCTTGTCAAGGTGCAATACGAGGACGATTTTGCAGTGGCAGGTTATACCCGGGATTTGCGTGAACATAATAAAATGATGGAACGGGTGTATGAAGAAGAGGAGCGTATGCGGCTTATGCTTAATGCAATGCCTCTTGCATGCAGGCTTTTCGGACGGAATTTCAAATTTATTGACTGTAACCAGCAAGCGCTTGATTTGGTAGGCGTAACCAGCAAAGAAGAATATCAGGAACGATTTAATGAAATAATCCCTGAGTTCCAGCCATGCGGACGCAGATCGAATGAACTTAAAATGGAATACCTTGACGCAGCTTTTGAGAAAGGGTATCTCCGGTTTGAGTGGATGTATCAGCTGCTGGACGGTACTCCCCTGCCCTGTGAAGTTACCATGGTTCGTGTCATGTTTAAAGGCGAATATATCATGGCAGGATACATCAGGGATTTGCGCGAACAAAAAGCCCTCATTGAAGAAATGCGCAGAGCAGAAATAGCCGAAGAGAGCAACAAGGCCAAAAGCAAATTTTTGGCAAATATGAGTCACGAAATACGGACCCCCATGAACAGCATCATGGGCTTTACCGAACTTGCCCTGGATTTACTGGATGAGAGGCTGGCACCCGAAGTTGAAGATTATTTAAATAAAATAAATGAAAATGCTCAAGTACTATTGCATATAATAAACGATATCCTGGATATTTCCAAAATAGAATCCGGCAAAATCGAACTTGAAAATATACCATTTAAATTACAGGAAGTTTTATACCGCTGCCAGTCTGCCATTCTGCCGGATGTTAAGGAAAAAGAGCTTAATTTAATATTTAACACGGATCCGCTTGCAGATAAAATATTCATAGGTGATCCTATCAAGCTGTATCAAACATTTATGAATCTTCTTTCAAATGCGGTAAAATTTACCAATGCCGGCATAATTGAATTCTCAACGCAGATAATAAATATAAACCACGATAAAACTACCGTACGTTTTGTTATAAAAGACAGCGGCATTGGCATGAATACCGAACTAATTAAAAAGGTGTTGGAACCGTTTGTTCAGGGGGACTCTAGCACAACGCGCAACTACGGCGGAACGGGGCTTGGGCTTGCAATTGCCAATAATATTGTAGATTTAATGGGCGGGCAGCTGATGATTGAAAGTTCTCCAGGCTCCGGCAGTAGTTTTAGTTTTGAAATTCCATTTAAGGTTGTTGACGAGTTTGATGAGTCTCCCTTCGGCGATAAAATAAAAAATATTGAAAAGCCATACTTCGACGGCTTAATATTAATCTGCGAAGATAACCCGATGAATCAGGATGTTGTATGCGAACATCTTGCACGTGTTGGATTAAAGACAATGGTTGCAGAGAATGGCAGGATCGGCGTGGAGATGGTCAAGGAGCGGAAGAAAAAGGGCGAAAAACCTTTTGATCTTATTTTTATGGATATGTTCATGCCGGTTATGGACGGACTGGAAGCCACGTCAAAAATCATGGCAATGGATACAAAAACCCCAATAGTTGCGATGACAGCAAATATTATGCCCAATGATCTGGGAAGATATAAAAAACAGGGGGTGATTGACTGCCTTGGAAAACCTTTTACCTCTCAGGAATTATGGTACGTATTGCTAAAATACCTTTCTCCCGTAAAAAATGAAGGCGCAACCGGCCCAATTAATGATAATGAGAAAGATGATGCGCTGCAGAAAAAACTGCGTAACAATTTTTTTAAGATTTATAAAACCATTCACACTGAAATAACAGATGCATTAACCGCAGGTGATATAAAATTGGCACACAGGCTGGCGCACAGCTTAAAGGGAAATGCAGGGCTCCTTGGCAAGACCGCTTTGAGAAACGCCGCCGCAGAAATTGAGACTCTGCTTAAAGAAGGAGTTGAATCCATAAGCGAAAATAAAATGAATATTCTCGAAAGAGAATTGATCACAGTCATTGAAGAATTACGCCCTTTAATTGACGAATCCGCCGTACAGAATAATATTCAGAGTCCCCATTGCGGTTCGGCTCCGGACACAGCACAGGTGCTGGCTTTGTTTAAAAAACTGGAACCCATGCTTTTTAATGTTAATTCCGAATGTATTGATCTTCTTGATGATATCCGCGCTGTTCCGGGTACACAGGAGCTTGTGCGGCAAATTGAAGATTTCAATTTTAAAGACGCAGCCGATACACTTTTAAGTTTAAAAGAAAAATGGGATAGCCGTCATGAATGAAAACGGAAAAAGCAGTGTACTTATTGTTGATGATGAAAATACAAACTTATTATTTCTCACCCATATCCTTAAATCCGAGTATACTGTTTACGTCGCAAAAGACGGGCGGAACGCCATAGAAGCCGCCGAAGAACAACAACCCGATATAATCCTGCTGGATATTATCATGCCCGGAATGGACGGATATGAAGTAATTGCCGTATTGAAAAAGTCTGAAAAAACAAAGAACATTCCCGTTATTTTTATTACCGGGCTTGATAAGACCGACGATGAGGAAAGAGGCCTGGCTTTGGGAGCCGCAGATTATATTATAAAACCGTTTTCTTCCGCTGTCGTTAAATTGAGAATAAAGAATCAAATAAAAATACTTGAACAGGGAAAGACAGAAAAAGCACTTTGGCAGGCGAATGCCGCAAGCAAGGCAAAAAGCAACTTTCTTGCCAAGATGAGCCATGAAATACGAACTCCCATGAATGCCATTATCGGCATGACCGAGCTTGCTCTGCGCGAAAATGAACCGGCTGCAATAAAAGAACACATTTTAACGGTAAAGCAGGCGGGTGTAAATCTTTTGTCCATTGTCAATGACATTTTGGATTTTTCCAAGATAGAGAGAGGGAATGTTGAAATTATTCAGACTGATTATTCGGTATCTTCACTGATAAATGATGTGGTCAGTATTATCAGAATGAGAGCTATAGATTCTCAGATACAGTTTGTGGTAAATGTTGACAGTAATATGCCGGATACGCTGTTCGGTGACGAGACAAGAATCCGTCAGGTGCTTCTCAATATACTGAATAATGCGGTAAAGTACACGGAAAAAGGATATGTATCTTTTGCCGTATATAATGAGTTTGCCGGTGATAACAGTATTAACCTTGTAATAGAAGTAATGGACAGCGGCAGAGGCATAAAGCAGGAAGATATAGGTAAGCTGTTCGATGATTTTACCCAGTTTGAAGTGGAAAAAAACAAGGGAAAAGAAGGAGTCGGGCTGGGGCTTGCAATAACCAACAACATTATCAATGCAATGGGCGGAATAATTAAAGTTCAGTCCGAATATGGTATTGGCAGCACGTTTACCGTAAAAATACCGCAAAAGTATAATTTTTTTAATAAATTGGCATCCATTGAGAATCCGAATGAGATTAAAGTGCTCCTCTACGAGCAGCGGCAAATGTACACCGACTCTATCGCCTTTTCACTTGGTAATCTTGGCGTAGATTTTACAGTTATTGAAAACGATTCTAATCTGTATGAAAAAATGAAAATGAAGGCAGGAAATTTTCTTTTCATATCATTCTTCCTGTATGTAAAAAACGAAGAGATAATAACAAAAAATAAAGGACATATAAAAATCATCGTACTTACCGAATTTGGTGAAGCAATTCCCGATGCGAATATGAATATCCTTGCCATGCCGGCTTATTCTGTTTCAATAGCGGGCATCCTGAACGGAACTTCAAGTTATCTTCCTTACAATGACAGCAATGAAGCAACTGTGAGTATTTCCCTTCCGGATGCACGAGTACTTATTGTGGACGACATTATTACGAATCTGAAGGTGGCAAAAGGTTTGCTCCAGCCTTACAATGCACAGACTGTTTTATGCAAAAGCGGCATGGATGCGATCAAGGCGATGCAATCAAAAGATTTTGATGTGATTTTTATGGATCACAAGATGCCCGATATGGACGGCATTGAGACCGTACACCGGATAAGAGAAATGGGCAGCGGCGATTCATACTATGCAAATGTGCCCATTATTGCGCTTACCGCCAGTGCCATTGCCGGTGCAAAGGAAATGTTTTTGGAAAATGGTTTTAACGATTTTCTGCCAAAACCCATTGATACAATCATGCTGAATATGATGCTTGAAAAGTGGATTCCAAAGAGTAAACAGAAGAAACATACGGCAGGATAATTAATTTTTTCCCTTTGACTTTTGCCGCTGCACTTCGTAAAGCAATACTCCGGCTGCTACTGATACGTTAAGTGAATCAATTTTGCCCTGTGATGGTATCCCCACAAAGCCGTCGCAGCTTTCCCGCAGCAGCCGGGAAATACCCGATCCTTCGCTGCCCAGTATCAAGGCTGTCCTTCCTCGTAGATCTTTCTCATATACCGGATCGCCCTGTATATCCGCGCCATAGATCCAGAATCCTGCGTTTTTAAGCTGCTCCACTGTCCGTGCAAGATTGGCCGTTTCCGCCTGCGGAACCCAGGATACGGTTCCCGCCGATGTCTTGGAAATTATGTCAGCATGTTTTGCGTTACGCCTGTTGCGGCTGATTACCAGATCAACGCCGAACTGATCGCAGGAACGGAGGATTGCGCCGTAGTTATGCGGATCGGTGATGTCATCAAGAATAATTACCAGAGCACCAGCCTGATCCCCCAATCCGCCGATAAATTCCTCCGTGCTTACATCAGCGCTGTCAGGGCTTGAGTCGGGAACTTGCAGCGCTATTCCGCGATTGCCGGGGGCAAACCGGTCAAGATCAAACGTGCCTACCCGGTCAACACGTATTTTACAATTGACGGCAAGATTGACAAGCTCCCTTGCTCGCGGGCCGGCTTTTGCCATTAGCAATGGGCCGCAGTCCGAACTATTGGTTCTTGATGACTTTATTCTTTCTTCAATGGCATGAAAGCCGGTTAAGTAATGCATGGTGAATTCCTGTATGACCGTACTGAATATTTTTTTACAAAATCATCCGGCCGGTAGGTCATTTTTGCCTGACGCAACCCTTCATCGCCAAGATCCTGCTCACGGTTGATGTAAGTAAAAAAACGGGGCAAAGCGGAAGCGAATGCCTGGTTCATATATTGATAAATTCCTTTGTAATGATCAATTGCTTTCTCAAAATGGACGGCAAACATCTTTCCTTTGGCGATGCTTTCACCCAGGCAATAAGCCGCAGGTTTACCGTCGGCAAAGAAAATATATCCGCGCAAAGTAAGGAACCCAAACAGTTCCAGCGCTTCCCGTGCTACCCAATAATCGCCGTCTTCGCCTTTGTTCTGCCGCCATTGGTCCAGGATTTCCATGGCTTGGGGTACAAGCTCCTGTGTTAATGGTTGTTGTTCATGGGCATAGGCATTTCTAAATTGATTTACCAGGTTTTTCTTTTTATGATACTTTTTTCCTTTCAGTTCGGCCAGTTTATCACGCAAATAAAGATAGTCAAAGTTATTACGGTCTTCGTTGATAAGAAATTCCTGTTCACCGGGCTGCCCGTAGATCAATTGCAGTCGTGATGATTCAAGCACGGTATTGGAAATGTTTTTCCAGTAATCATGTGTTTTTAAAAGGGATTTGAGGATATCACGTTCGGGGGATTCGCAGGGTGTCATAAAAAATGTTTGTGCCGCGTCAGGCGCTGTTTCGGGTTGTATGCCGGAAATGATAAATCCGCCATTTGGCCCGCTCCGGCTGACACGGTAACTATAACGGTTTCTGAAAAGGTACAATCCGGAGAAGGTGAACTCAGAGACTCCGTCGGCAGTTAATGACAGGCGGGGATGCATGACAGTTTTTTGATCAATTGACAGAGGTGCAAAATCAGGGTAACAGGGGATTTGCCCTTGGTCATTCATGTTCAACCGTTTCTCTATCCTTGCTTGCCCTTTTGCGATTTATCCAAAAAACAATAAAAAAAGCTGCTGCCTGTGCCAGAAACGCTCCAAAGACTATGAGTAAGACCGGAAATGCTTCCATGTGTATTTAATAGAAAGCCTTTTTAAGCAGTTCCAGATCCAATTCCGGGTACACGGGAAAGCGTTCCTGCAGGTTTTGTACTCGTTCTATCGCTTCTGTCTTAACGGCAGGGTCTACAAGGTATTTGGCTCTGCTTTTTACCAAAGGGTCTTTTTCACCCGGTGCCGGGCTGGTTCCCCTGAGTACCAGCGCCATAATTGAGCTTATTTCTTCCATTTCCGCTTCTCCCATACCAAGGGTGGTAACAGCAGCTGTTCCTAAACGGAGTCCGGAAGTGTACCAAGGGCCGTTGGGATCAAACGGCAGGCTGTTTCTGTTTAGCGTTATGCGGCATTCATGCAGGGCACTTTCCGCTTGCCTGCCGGTAAGCCCGATACTGTGTACGTCGATCAGCATCAGGTGGTTGTCTGTCCCTCCGGTCAGCACTTTCAGTCCGTTTTTCATACAGGCAGCGGCAAGGGTTTTACAATTATCGACAATGCTTTGTGCGTAATGCCTGAATTCCGGCATGGCAGCTTCACGGAAAGTAACGGTCTTAGCCGCAATTACATGGGGCAGCGGACCGCCCATGACCATCGGGCAGCCGCGGTCCAGTGCATCGGCAAATTCGGATGTCGACAGCACCATACCGGCACGGGGGCCGCGCAGGGTCTTGTGGGTAGTGGTCGTGACGACATGCGCCCAGGGTACGGGATCGTATTCATCGGTGAAAACCTTTCCCGCTACCAAGCCTGCAAAGTGAGCCATGTCAACCATGAAGACCGCGCCAACTTTGTCGGCAATCTCCCGCATCCGCTTGAAGTTGATTTTTCGGGGGTAAGCGGAATAGCCGGATAACAGGATGAAGGGACGTACTTCAAGAGCTTGTTTTTCAATCTCATCATAATCCAAAAGGCCTGTTTCTTTGGACACCGAATAGCTGAAAACATCGAATAATTTTCCTGAGAGATTGTAGCGGTACCCATGGGTAAGGTGCCCTCCCGAATAGTAGTCCTGTCCCAATAGGCGCTGACCCCCCAGGGCGGTTTTGAGTTCCTTCCATTGATCATTGGTGAGCTTGTAGAGGTTTGTCCCGCCGCCGACCAGTTTTTCCATCATTGGTTTTTCGATTCGCGTAGTTAGGATTGCCCAATAGGCAAGCAGGTTGGCATCCGCGCCACAGTGGGGCTGCACATTGGCATATTCTGAGCCAAAAAGCTTACATGCTTCTTCGGCGGCAAGGGATTCGACATAGTCAATGTTTTCATTCCCTGCGTAGAACCGGCGTCCGGGAACGCCTTCGGCATATTTATCTGTCAGGAGATTGCCCATTGCAAGTTGAACCGCCATGCTGCAGTAGTTTTCACTGGCGATTAGTTTTGTCCGCTTTCGTTGATTTTCCAGTTCTCTGACAATATACTTGGAAATTTCAGGTGCGGTTTTTGCTGTTTCGGTGAGATTGCACAGATAGGCAAGTAAGCTTGTATCTACTTTTGCCGGCGGTGTTGATGCCAGGTAAGCGGCAACAGGGTTTGTGTTCATGGTTTAGGTTACACCGAATGAGGGTGACGTTTCAAGGGTTAAAGGGACACACTGTTGTCGATACCTGTGTATTCCGGTACACTAAAACCATGCAGAAAACACTTACCCCTTCGGAAATTAAGGCTCTTGCCATTGACCTTGACGGAACTTTGCTTCGGCCCGATAACACTCTGGGAAATAAAACCATACAATGCCTGAAAAAGCTCATGCAAAGGGGGATTCAGGTGATAATCTGTACCGGCAGGGCAATTGAGTCATCCAGCCGGTATTACAATGCTATTGGAGCCGGCGGTCCCATGGTATTTTTCAATGGAGCCGAAGTAGCGGATGTACCTGATGGTAAGGTACTTTATTCCAATTTGATGGACATTGAAATAGTTGATTATGGGATCGATCTGGCACGGAGCATGGATGTTCATTACCAGGTGTTTTTTCCGCCGCAAGACGGCCCGTGGGAGGCACTGCTCATTGAAAAACAGCGCCCGGAATCGGAGATGTACCAGAGGCATACCGGTATTACCCCGGTGGTGACAGACATGAAAAAAGCGCTGGCTGCACCCGGTATGCAAGGCGGCATTAAAGCAATGTTTATTACCGATTCCGCTCTGCATAATGAGATTCGTCAAAAAATGACCGATCGTTTTGGTTCCCGGATTTACATGGCGCACAGTTACCCGACCTTTCTGGAAATAATGAATGCAGGAGTATCCAAGGGCGAAGGTTTGAAAACCGTTTTGGACTGCCGGGGTTTAAAGCCGGAAGAGGTAATGGCCTTTGGAGATGAAGAAAACGATCTGCCCATGTTCAGCGTTGCCGGTTTTTCAGCTGCCCCATCCGGCGCCAAGGATACAGTACGGCAGGCAGCGGATTTTGTTTTCGGTTCCAACGCCGAGGACGGGATTGCGGTCTTTTTGGAAGATGTTTTTAAGTAATCTGGAAAAATCTCTTGCGCTCTCATAAAACAATCTTATAAACTAAGGTAAATGAATGTTTTATTGCACAAAACCAAAGAAGTTATAATTGCCGTTTTACCGGTCGTTTTGTTTGTTGTTGTTCTTCGTTTTACCATTGTACCCGTAGAAAACATTCACTTTTTTCAATTCTTGATAGGTGCGCTTGCCGTAAAGATAGGCTTAATTATTCTGTTATTCGGTATTGAATTAGCCATTTTACCGTTTGGCGATCACATGGGAACGGTTTTTGTTAAATCCAACAAATTATGGTTTATCATCATTACCGTTTTTATTCTGGGGTTTTTTGTTAATTTTGCCGAGCCTGATGTCAATGTTTTGGCTGTCCAGTTTGCCAATATCACCAATAACCTTATTTCAGTCACCACCATTCGCACTCTTGTTGCGTTAGGAGCAGGAATGATGCTGGCTTTTGGGGCAGTAAGAATAGTAAAGAATTTTTCCCTGCGTATAGTACTGGCCATAGCGTACACTCTTGCATTTTCTCTGGCATTAATCTTTCCGGACTTTATGGCAATTGCCTTCGATGCTTCCGGCGCAGCTACCGGCGCGATTACAGTTCCCCTCGTCCTTGCCCTGGCTCTGGGTATGGCTTCCATGAAAAAAGACAGTATATCTGCTGAAGAAAACAGCTTTGGATTAGTCGGGCTAATGGCAGCCGGCGCAATATTCGGCCTCTTGATGTTAAATTTTTTTATAAAACCGGGTGATATGACCGGGGTTCAGGAAATACCGGAATTTTATGACCGTTCAAACCTGATAGCTCCCTTTATTTATTATTTAAAGAAAGAGCCGCTCGTGACATTACAGTCATTGCTGCCCATTTTTCTAATATTTATCTTTTTCCAGAAATTTAAACTGCGTTTGCCGCGAATTGCTTTCCGTAGAATAATTATGGGTTTTATATATACCTATATCGGGCTAGTGCTGTTTTTTGTCGGCGTGCACGCCGGATTTATGGAAATGGGCAGAGTAATTGGGTACGAATTGGCAAATCCAAAATATCACCACGCTATCCCCATTGGATTAGGTGCAGTACTGGGTATGCTTATTATTCTGACAGAGCCTGCCGTGTATGTACTGACCCATCAAATAGAAGATGTAACCAGCGGATATCTCAAAAGGAAAACCGTACTGACATTTCTCGCTATAGGCATGGCATTTGCTGTAGGCTTGCATGTGCTGAAAATAATAGCCGATCCCGATACAATAAACCTTTGGCATTATATCCTGCCCGGATATGCTTTTGCATTGATTATGATGTTTTTCACGCCGAAAATGTTCACCGGCATATCTTTTGACTCGGGCGCGGTGTCGTCCGGTCCCATGACTGTCACTTTTATTTTGGCTTACTCACAAGGTGTGGCAGAAGCTATTCCTCATGCCGATGTCCTTCGGGATTCATTCGGTGTAATTGTCATGGTGACCATGATGCCGGTTATAGCCTTGCAGATATTGGGTTTTATCTATAAAATAAAATCCAGGAAAGTCGGAGTGTAGAAAAATATGTCTGGTTTTAGTTTAATTTGCTGCGTGGTCAACATGGGCGATGCTTCTAAAGTCTATAAAATTGCCAAAAAATACGGAATAAAAGGTGAAACTACCTCAATAGGCAGGGGAACCATCTGCAACCCTCTGATGAATTTTTTGGCAATTAACGAAGAAAGAAAAGAAATCATATCAATGGTGGTGGAAAATGAACTGGCCGGTGAAGCGCTACAGGGCATCGGCACAGAAATGCAGTTTGAAAAACCGCATCACGGGATTGCGTTTTCATATTCCGTTTCAGAATTCATTGGCAGTAAAAATACAGTCAGCGATATAAACAGCACCGGGAGAGAACAGGGCATGCATAAGATCATATTTGTTATTGTCGAAAAAGGCAGGGCGGAAGAAGTCATAGAAGCCGCAAAGAAAGCAGGTTCACGAGGCGGAACCATCATAAATGCACGGGGAGCAGGAGTCCATGAAGTCCAGAAGTTTTTTTCCATGGAAATTGAACCGGAAAAAGAAGAGGTTTTTATAATTACAAAAAGTGAGAATAAAGATAATATCGTTAATTCGATAAGAGAGTATATAAAAATAGACGAACCCGGCAATGGTCTTTTATACGTGCTTGATGCAAACGAGGTTTACGGGCTGCATTAATTAATTTATCGTAAATATATACGTGGGTTTACCGTTACACCATTTCGGTAAATGGTAACATGCAGATGAGGGCCGGTACTGATACCGGTACTCCCGACAGATCCAACACGCTGTCCGGCTGTTACATGCGCTCCGGTCGCTACATGGATCTCACTCATGTGTGCATAAAATGTCCTGTAATTACCCTGAGTTATTACTATTGTATTGCCCCACACATCATCGTAGCCGGCAGAAGTAACCCGGCCAGCCATTGCAGCCCGCACAGGCGTGCCATGGCGGGCGGCTATGTCAATACCGTTGTGAAACTGTACTATCCCGCTGAACGGCGACCTACGGTTCCCATACGATGATGTAATGCGGCCTGACACCGGCCATATGAACCGTGTACCGATTCTTTCCTGCTGTTCAACCAAAGGCAACCGTGCCCCCGGGATGAATAATGCGGTGTTAGGCTGTATCTTGTCCCCAAAAAGTTCGTTCGCCAACTGAATTGCGGCGATATCCTGACGGTATGTAGTTGCTATCCTTTGCAGCGTTTCGCCCTGTTTGACTGTATGTAATATTCCGTCCTGATTCGGTACGTGCAGAACCTGCCCTATCTGTATAAGCCGTGTATTTCTGATATTGTTTACCGAGATAAGCGTATCCTGATGGAGCCCGGAATTAGCCGCTATGTTCCCAATGACATCGCCTTGTTTAATCGAATAAGAGCCGTACAGCAAAGGCCGGGTTCTTGAAAAGGATTCCGGTTCCAATTCGTGTATTTCTGCAGGTTCAGCCATATCCAGTATATCATCTTCGGAAATTGGTTCAAGGTAACCGCCGCCACCCATGCCGGTTTGTGCCGCTCCCAGTTCCTGTAACTGCCCGAAAACAAGGCCTGCTTCCATCACTGATGAGAGAATTCCCGGTAAGAGTGTCCAGCATAAACAGAAAACAACCGCAAGACGAAATAAATATTGCTGTTTTTCAATGCTTATTTTACTTATTCTGTCTAAAAAAGCCTTCATATACCTCAAAAACCGAACTCCATTGGGTTTATTAAATCATTATACCATATATATCGGCATTTTGGCAAGTACCCTGTTTAAAAAAAGCCGTCATTGCTATAAAAAAGTCGGCAATAGCAGCATTTATAGAAAAAAAACGCTAGCTTTTTAGTCTCTAGGGGCTAGCCCATAAATATGGCTAATCGCGCCGTTTTAATAGCCCCTATGGGTGTTTACGACGTCCCGAAGGGATGTACGTAAACACCTGCGATAGACGGCGTTGCTTCTTGGTCGAAAAGCCGTCTTTCGGAGCTATTTGCGCTGTTTAAATGGCGCCTATGGGTGTTTACGACGTCCTGAAGGGATGTACGTAAACACCTGCGATAGACGGCGTTACACCCTGTGCGAAATGCCGTCTATCGGGGCTATTTGCGCCGTTTTAATGGCGCAAATAGCTTCTTAGTAGTCCATTCCTCCCATACCGCCCATTCCGCCGCCGGGCATCGGGGGTGCTTCTTTCTTTTCGGGAAGATCGGTAAGGGCGCATTCGGTAATCAGGAGCAGGCTGGCGATTGAAGCAGCGTTCTGCAGAGCGGAACGGGTTACTTTTGCCGGATCAATGATCCCTGCCTTCATCATGTCTACCCATACCATCTTCGCGGCGTCAAAACCGATGCCTTTTTTTTCGTTTCTGGCACGTTCGGCAATGACGGCGCCGTCAAGACCGGCGTTTTCGGCGATCTGGCGGATGGGCTCTTCAAGGGCGCGCTTGACAATCTTGAAACCGACTTTTTCATCATCGCTAAGTTTAGCGGTGTCGGCTTTGTCTAAAGCAAGGGCTGCCTGGATAAGTGCAATCGCGCCGCCTGAAACAATGCCTTCGTCGATGGCGGCACGGGTAGCGGATAAGGCATCCTCCACGCGGTGCTTTTTCTCTTTCAGCTCAACCTCGGTGGCCGCGCCGACGTTTATGACGGCAACGCCGCCTGCCAGTTTGGCAAGCCGTTCCTGGAGCTTCTCGCGGTCGTAATCGCTGGTAGTATCTTCGATTTGAGCCTTGATCTGGGCAATTCTGTCCTGGATGTCTTTGTTTTTACCGCCGCCGTTAATGATGGTGGTGTTGTCTTTGTCGATTTTGACGGTTTTTGCCTTGCCAAGGTGGGAAAGCTCGGTGTTTTCAAGCTTCATGCCCAGCTCTTCGGTAATAACCTGTCCGCCGGTGAGTATGCCGATGTCTTCAAGCATGGCTTTGCGGCGGTCGCCGAACCCGGGAGCTTTGACTGCCACAGTCTTGAGCGTTCCCCGCAGGCTGTTGAGAACTAAGGTGGAAAGGGCTTCGCCGTCCACATCTTCGGCAACGATGAGCAGGGGTTTGCCGCTCTGGGCAATTTTTTCCAGCAGAGGCAGCATGTCTTTCATGCTGGAAATTTTCTTGTCATGAATAAGAATGTACACATCTTCGTATACGGCCGTCATGGTGTCGCGGTCAGTTACAAAATACGCTGAAATATAGCCGCGATCAAACTGCATTCCTTCTACAAAGTCGATGGTCGTATCCATTGTCTTGGACTCTTCGACGGTTATGACTCCGTCTTTGCCGACTTTTTCCATTGCATTGGCAATGGTATCGCCGATTTCACTGTCGTTATTGGCAGAAACTGATGCGACATGTGAAATTTCTTCTTTATCCTTGATATCTTTGGAATTTTTCTGAATTTCCTTTACAGCGATTTCTACCGCTTTGTCGATGCCTCGCTTTAATTCAAGGGGAGTCATGCCAGCGGCTACAGACTTGAGGCCCTCTTTGACCAAAGAATAAGCCAATACGGTTGCGGTAGTGGTACCGTCGCCGGCTACATCGTTCGTTTTTGTGGCTACTTCCTTCAACAATTGCGCACCCATGTTTTCATACGGGTCAGCCAGTTCAACTTCCTTAGCCACTGAAACACCGTCCTTGGTGACGGTGGGGGCGCCGAATTTCTTGTCCAAAAGGACATTCCGCCCTTTGGGGCCGAGTGTTACCTTGACAGCCCTGGACATCTGCTCTACTCCGGAAAGCAGTTTACGCCGGGCTTCTTCGCTAAACAGTAACTGTTTTGCCATAATAAATTACTCCTCATGTGCTTGAATAATAAAATATACCCCAACAAGGGGCAGCGGGCTTAGTATAAACCCAAGTATAAAATACTAAATTACCGTAAAACAGGCAAGTGGTTTTGTGGAAAAAGAGGCAGAAAAGTGTGTGTCCCTTTTCTACTTGCAGAATTCGGGGAAAATGAGCATACTACAAACATTGAAAAGGGGGCTTTTTATGCATAACACACGGGCAATAAACGATGATGTTTTCTGGGTCGGAGCAAATGATAAACGGCTGGCTTTGTTTGAAAGCGCTCATCCTCTCCCAAACGGGATCTCGTATAATTCCTATCTGGTTTTGGATGAAAAAACGATCCTTTTTGACTGTGTTGACAATTCGGTCAGCGGAGTATTTTTTGAAAATTTAAGCTATTTGCTGCAGAACAGAAAACTTGATTTTGTCGTTATAAGCCATGTAGAGCCCGACCATTGTGCAACTCTTGGCGAGCTTGTTTTCCGCTATCCTGATGTAAAAATTATCGGCAATATAAAAACATTTCCCATGATACAGCAATTTTTCAATTTTGATGTGGATAAACATGCGGTTATTGTAAAAGAAGGTGATGAAATCAGCACGGGAAGGCACAGATTCAAATTTTATACAGCGGCAATGGTTCACTGGCCCGAAGTTATGGTGTCACATGACGAGACAGACAAATACCTGTATTCATCGGACGCTTTCGGAACATTTGGGACACTTAACGGAAACATTTTTGCCGATGAGGTTGATTTTGACCGCGATTATTTAGACGAAGCGCGGCGATATTACACCAATATCGTTGGAAAATACGGCGCTCAGGTACAAGTGCTCCTTAGTAAATCGGCAAACCTTGAAATAGCCGCGATCCTGCCGTTGCATGGGCCAATCTGGCGGAAAAATATTAGCAATTTTATCGATAAATACCAAAAATGGAGTGCGTATATCCCTGAAGAAGAAGGTGTATTAATCGCGTATGCCTCTGTTTACGGTAACACCGAAAACGCCGCGAATATCCTCGCAACAAAACTTGCCGAAGGAGGGGTAAAAAAAATCGCCATGTTCGATGTTTCCGTTACGCACCCCTCATTTGTGCTTGCACATGTGTTCAGATTCAGCCACATTGTTTTTGCAGCAACAACCTACAATGCGAATATTTTTATTACTATGGAGACACTCCTGCATGACATTGCAGCCCACAATATACAAAACAGAACCATTGCGTTTATCGAAAACGGTTCCTGGGCGGCCCTTTCGGGTCAATTGATGAAAGAAATCTTGTCGCCGCTCCAAAACATAAAATTTTTGGAAAACACCATATCCCTCAAGTCAAGTGTTAAGCAGAACAACCTCACCGAGATCGAAAGCCTGGCAAAGGTAATTATCGAGTCATTCCCCAAACGTGACACAATCATTGTACACGAACATAAAGTCGAACCGAATGCATTTTTCAAGCTGACTTACGGGCTTTTTGTGTTAACTGCTGGCTCGACAAGTTCGCCAGCCGAGACTGTCAAGGCTGGAGGCTGCATTATCAACACAGTCATGCAAATTACCGACAATCCCAAACAGATTGTCATTGCTGTAAATAAGTTAAACTACACCCACGATCTAATTTCCGCCTCAAAAAAATTCAATTTATCGGTACTTACGACTGAATCGCGTTTTGATATTTTTAAACAATTCGGGTTCCAAAGCAGCCGCGATACCGATAAATTCGCCGGTTTTGAAGATTCCTGCGAAAAAAGTGTTAACGGGCTGTATTACATAACCCGTGACACAAACGCTTTTTTTTCGGGGGAGGTTGTTGCCGCGGCAGATTACGGGACACACACTCTGTTTGTCGCGCACGTTTCGGAAGCGGCGGTGTTATCAAACATTCCTTCGCTTACCTACCAATACTATTTTGACAACATCAAGCCGAAACCGGTAATCAAACCGCAAACCGCAGGCAAAAGAATATATGTCTGCAAAATCTGTGGATACATCCAGGAATCCGACGGCGAATTGCCCGATGATTACATCTGCCCGCTGTGCAAACATCCCAAGGCTGATATGGAGTTACAGGAATAATGGAAGCATCCCTGACTTATAGCCCTCTCAAAATCTTCACCGACGGGGGCTGTTCGGGCAATCCCGGCCCAGGCGGCTGGGCATATATCATTGTACAGGAGACATTTCAGGGACACACACTTCTGGCAGAGGAATTTGGTGGAGAAAAAGCCACAACCAATAATCGCATGGAGCTTATTGCGGTTATTAATTCGCTGCAGACACTAAAAAACCGGAACGCCTCTGAAAGAAACGCAAGTGTTCCCAGGAAAGCTGTTGTATATACCGATTCCCAGTATGTCCAGAAAGGCATTACCGAGTGGATCCACAAATGGAAGCAAAATTCATGGCGGACCAGTGATAAAAAATCGGTAAAAAACCAGGATTTATGGGTTGAACTTGAGGCCATTTCCGGTGAGTTAACGCTCCAGGGAGTAACGCTTAACTGGGAATGGGTTCGCGGCCATTCGGGGATTGAGTACAATGAACGCTGCGACCGTATGACTCAGCAGGCGATTGCTTCAGTTCAGAAAAACGCTTGATATTCGGCTTCCAGCCATGGCGGGATGTCGAGGATGCTGGTTTCGCCTTTCATAAAGTGACAAACACCACTATCCTCCCATTCTGAAGCTTTCTTCACAAGCCCGGCTATTACTGGGTTGTTGCTGATGTACTTAAAAACTTTCAAAAAATCTTTGCGGTTGTTTATTATGCTCGAAAAAAAACGGTCGCCCCATAAATGGCCTTTGACCCCATGTGCTTTATTCCAGGCTTTGGCGTAGTTACCCAGCAGCCATTGCATGATTTTTGACAAAGAACTGTCTTGCTCGGGCCGGATAGCGAAGTGAATGTGATTACCCATGATACAAAAGTTGTAGATGGTGCACGAATACTTTTTCTTCACGCGTTCAAAATAAACAAGAAAAAGCGCACGCATAGCAATTTCATTGAAAACCAATTCCCCGCGATTAATTTTTGCCGTGACATGATAGGCGGCATTTTGTTCCAAATGTCTTCTTTGTCTCATACCTTATATATGGCGGGAAATTGCAATTTGCTTGAATAAAATTGAAAAAATGTGAAAAGTGTGTGTCCCCCGAATTCCAAGTTTCCACACCTTGGACTTCCCCCTTCCCAAAAAAGTGTGTGTCCCTTACCACTGTACATGTCCCTTACCACTTACTTGAATAAATTCCATTTCCGGTTTACAATCCCTCTATACCACTTTAAAAAGGAAAAGATATGCCTGAGAAAAAAATGGTCATGATTGACGGAAATACCGCAGCGGCACACGTTGCCCACGCATTGAGCGAAGTAATCGCGATTTACCCGATTACCCCCTCCAGTCCCATGGGAGAGCTCTCCGATGAGTTTTCTGCCCAGGGCCGCAAGAACTTATGGGGAACCATTCCCGATGTTGTGGAAATGCAGTCCGAAGCGGGAGCTGCGGCTGCGGTCCACGGAGCGCTTACGACGGGCGCATTGTCCACCACTTTTACCGCTTCCCAGGGGCTTTTACTGATGATCCCCACCATGTATAAAGTTGCCGGGGAACTAACATCGACAGTGTTTCATATTTCCGCGCGGGCTTTAGCGACATCAAGCCTTTCGATTTTCGGCGACCACCAGGATGTGATGGCATGCCGACAGACCGGCTGGGGAATGATTGCCTCGAACAGCGTTCAGGAAGTAATGGATCTGGCGGTTATCTCCCATGCTGCTACCTTGCGTTCCCGTGTTCCCTTCCTCCATTTTTTTGACGGCTTCCGCACGAGTCATGAGCTGCAAAAAGTTGAAGAAGCCTCGTATGAGGTAATGCACCAGATGATTGATGACGACCTGGTGGCTGCCCATCGTAACCGCGGCCTTACCCCCGAAAAACCCACTATCCGGGGAACTGCCCAAAACCCCGACACCTACTTCCAGGGCCGTGAAGGAGTAAATAAGTATTACAATGCAGTACCGGGAATCGTACAGGCGGAAATGAATAAATACGCCAAACTCACCGGACGCAAATATAAAGTTTTTGACTACTACGGCGCAAAGGATGCGAAAAAAGTTGTTATCATCATGGGATCCGGAGCTGACACGTGCGAAGAAACCATCGACCATATGGTTAAGCAAGGTCAAAAAGTCGGCATGGTGAAAGTGCGGTTGTACCGGCCCTTTGACGCGAAACTTTTTGTGAAAGCCCTCCCCGCTACGGTAAAAGCCATTGCCGTTCTTGACCGCACGAAAGACCCCGGCGCACCGGGCGAGCCGCTGTATGCCGATGTACGCACTGCCATCAGCGAAATGCAGGCTGCCAAGGCTGTTCCATTTACCGGTACTCCTCTCATACTCGGCGGCCGTTACGGACTCGGCTCCAAGGAATTTACTCCGGCAATGGTCAAAGCAGTTTTTGACAACCTTTCCGGCGAGAAGATAGCCAACTTTATCGTTGGTATCAAGGACGACGTTCTGGGCAAGAGCCTGGACTATGACGAACAGTTTGTGCTTGAAGAAAAAGGTATGAACGAAGCGCTGTTCTATGGACTCGGAGCTGACGGGACGGTCGGTGCCAATAAAAACTCGATTAAAATTATCAGCGAAGTAAGGCCCAACCTCAACGCCCAGGCGTACTTTTCGTATGATTCCAAGAAATCCGGCGGTTTTACCGTTTCCCACCTGCGCTTCGGCAAGGGCAAAATCCGCCGCCCCTACCTTATCACGAAAGCGGACTTCCTGGCTTGCCACAAGTTTTCCTACATGGAAATGTACGATATGCTCTCCAAAATTAAAGACGGCGGTACCTTCCTCCTCAACAGTCCTTTCAAGGCTGCCGATGTTTGGGCGAATATTCCCACAGAAGCACAAAAGCGCATTATCGAAAAAAAGGTAAAATTCTATGTTATTGATGCTGCCGAGATAGCACGTAAAACCGGAATGGGTAACCGTATTAATACCGTCATGCAGGCCGCCTACTTCAAGATTTCCGGTGTACTGCCGGAAAAAGAAGCGGTACAGCACATGAAAGAACACATCCAGCAATCCTACGGCAAGAAGGGTGCCGATGTTGTTGAAAAAAATTACAAAACCGTTGATGCAGCCCTGAATGCAACAGAACAGGTGATGTATCCTTCCAAAACCGAAGGGAAAATCCGGATGAAAAAACCGTTTGCCACCGCAAAGGATCCGTGGATCAAGGGAGTGCTGGGAACCATGTCGATACAGCAGGGCGACACCCTGCCGGTGAGCAAAATCCCCGCAGACGGCACATTCCCCACCGCAACAAGCCAGTACGAGAAACGCTCCGTAGCTGAGCGGGTTCCTGTCTGGAATCCCGATGTGTGCATCCAGTGCGGCAACTGTACGGTTGTGTGTCCCCACGCTTGTATGCGTTTTAAAAACCTCAGCAATGCTGATCTGGCAAAGGCCCCTGCAGGCTTCAAGGCTGCCGAAATAAAACCCAGGCCGATAGAAGGCCAGAAAGCAACATTGGTTATTGGCGCCGAAGACTGTTATGAATGCGGCGTCTGCTTCAATATCTGCCCCATGTCAAAAGACACGAGTAAACCCTGCGCGCTTTCCTGGAAATCCTATTCTGATGATCATGAATACCACGCTGAACAAGTGGCGGTATGGGATTACTTCCTCAGCCTGCCGGAGACTCCGGCAGAAGGCGAACTCAGTTCACCCAAGGCCCTTGCCTACAAGCGCCCCCTGTTTGAATTCTCCGGGGCGTGCGGCGGCTGCGGTGAAACACCCTACGTTAAACTTATGTCACAGCTTTTCGGTGACCGGGCGATCATCGCCAACGCCACCGGCTGTTCCTCGATTTACGGCGGCAACCTACCCACAACCCCGTACTGCCGGCGTTCAGACGGCCGCGGCCCGGTATGGTCAAACAGCCTCTTTGAAGATGCCGCCGAATTTGCTATGGGCTTCCGGTTAACCAGCGACAAACTGGCCGTTCACGCCCGCGAAATTGCTGCACAGGCGAAAAAAGCAGGTATTGCCGGCACCATTATTGACAAACTGCTAGCCAATGACCAGGCCAACGATGCCGCCATTGATGAACAACGGAAAAATGTTGATGCGCTCAAAGCTGCCTTGGCAAAAGATACCAAGCCATTGGCAAAACTGCTCCTTTCCCTTGCCGATAATTTTGTTAAGCGATCCGTGTGGGCATTCGGAGGTGACGGCTGGGCGTATGACATTGGCTTCGGCGGTTTAGACCATGTTATTGCCTCTGGCAAGAATGTAAACCTGCTCTGTATGGACACCGAAGTGTACTCCAACACCGGCGGTCAGATGTCCAAAGCTACCCCGGTCGGCGCCATTGCCAAGTTTGCCTACTCCGGAAAAGACATTGTCAAAAAAGACCTCGGCGCAATAGCCATGAGTTACGGCTATGTGTATGTCGCCAAAATTTCTCTCGGCGCGAACATGGCCCAAACGATCAAAGCGTTCCGCGAGGCTGAAGCCTACGACGGCCCATCACTGATCATCGCCTACTCCCACTGTATCAGCCACGGTATTGACATGAGTAAGGGACTTGAGCAAGGTAAGGCAGTTGTTACCAGCGGCTTGTGGCCCCTGTACCGCTATGACCCCCGGCTTAAAGATCAGGGCAAAAACCCCTTCCAGCTTGACTCCAAAGACCCGACGACCAGCCTTGAAGACTTCATGTACAAAGAAGTCCGCTTCAAGAGCCTCAAGGCCGCCGATTCGGCACGAGCTGATGCCCTGCTTGCCAAGGCTAAAGCCCAAGCGGAACGGGTGTGGAAAGAGTATAAGTATTTATCGGAAAGACCGTTTTAACAAGGTAAAAGGTAGGAAGTGGCTCGGATTACCGTCAAGGCATAGACAGCAGTCATATCTTTGATGGTAACCCGCTGAGCCTCTTCCTCACTTTTCCTTTTTTTCTTTTACCTATTTTACGCTGTCCAGTCTTCTATTTTTAGTTTTTTAATGCGGGAGAATTCGCCGGTGTTATGGGTAACGAGAGTAGCGTTGCAGGCGAGGGTGGTTGCGGCGATAATAATATCATTGCTACCAATCATCTGCCCTCTGCGTTCAAGTTCCGCACGGATAGCCGCATAGTATCCGGCTGCTTTTTCATCAAAATTGATTATTTCAAAAACCGAAAGAAACGTGTTTATTAGCTGAATATTATTTTCCCTTTTTACGCTTTTTTCCGCACCGTACAGAAGTTCGGCGGCAACTATCGATGGAATTTGTATGCTTGTTGTCGGCATTTTTTTTAGTTTCTTGCTGAGGTTAGGGTTGGAGTTGTTAAGGTAATAAATACAGATGTTGGTATCAAGAAAATAAGTCATATAAGGTCAAAATTCCTTGGAATTTCGTCTTCCCATGAAAGCTCAGAAGGCATAGTAAAAGTTGGATCATTCATAGCACCGCATAATTGATTTAGAATCTGTTTTTTTTGATCTTCTGATTCGTTTTTTAACAAATGTTCAGAAACAAGCGCTGCAACATATTTTGAGACTGAGCATTTGCTGATTTTTGCGGCTTTGCTCAGCCGGTTTGCCATAGAGTTTTCAATGTATAGGGATAACTGTGCCATTATCTATACTCCTCGCTTGCAAGTATACTTGCAAGTATAAGTATAGGTATAACCTCTGTGTTTGTCAATTGCAGTGCGGCGTTTTCGGGCTATTATATATTTACTGTTTGTCTTCCTGACTATCCAGAAGGGCTTTGGTCAATACTGCCGTAATATGGCGGTTTTTTTTGGAGAGCCGTGTCAAATTCCGGATGATTTGGCGGATATCCTGCGGTAAAACAATGTTTTCGCCTGTTATCAGATATTCAACGCTTACCCCCAATGCCTGCGCAATACGGACAGCAGTATCGGCAGGGGGCATTGAAGCGTTTTCAGTGAGTAAGTAGGTATCCAAGGCTCTCTTGTGTACACCCGCTGCAACCGCAAGCTCTTTTACCTGCATACCGTTAAAACTCAATTCCTGTTTTAGATTTTCACGGAAACCCATTTATTTACAATACACAAATGTCCGCAATTTTCTGTTGACAATAACGATATATATGTAGTAATATGGCTATACGATAGCGTTATATTAGTAATATGGGAGAAGAGCATGATTATAATGCGGAATTTTCGGATGAATATTTTTCGGCATCTAGTTATATTTTTCGGATTATGCATTGTGCCTGACCTGGCTTCTCAGGATAGGCTGGCAGTGCCAAACGCTCCCAATACAATTGCCAGAGCTGGGCAATCGGAAATCATCATTAATGCAGAAAATTCCATCCGTGATATAGCAGTATGGATAAACGGTACCATTGCCGCCCACGTACATCCAAGATCAAAGGAAATGATAATTGTGCAAAACGGGCACAATGTCATTGAAGCGGCTGATACAACCCTGGCGAGGAACGGCCAGTGGAATATAGGTACCAGAAGGCAGGTAACCGTGAATTCCCATTCAAACTGTATCATTATTGGCATGACACTGCGGTATGGGGCCTTGCTCAGCCTGAATGTCCAAAGCACGACTGCCCTGACTGGAAACGGGTCTGTCACACCTGCAGCCGTTACTGATACCGCAGTTGCAAGAATGGCGCCTACTGCCCCGCCTGCGCCTCCCGTCAGTGGCGGTTCTATTGAACATGCGGTAATTAGAGCGGCGCATGAATTGATGGATTCCCTTCCCGATGGCTCCAGGCTGGCAGTGTTAAGCATTTCAAGCAACGACCCTTATTTGTCTGAATTCATAATAGATGAATTGGTGTTCCTTATTGTCAATGCCAGAAGATTTACGGTTGTTGATCGCAGAAACCTTGACTTGATACGGGCAGAAGCAAATTTTCAGCTTTCCGGGGATGTTGATGATAATTCTGCTGTCGCATTGGGAAGACAGCTTGGGGCTTCCATTGTCATTACCGGTAATGTCAGCGGAACCGGAAGCACCCGACGCCTGCGGGCCAGGGCCCTGGATGTGCAAACTGCGGTAATTCTGGCAATGGCCTCGGAGCAGTTTTAATTGGAAAATACTGTATGATTTTCAGCCTATTATTAAGCGCTGATTCAGAACATGGAGATTCTCCATGTAAATTATAAAGCCTTATTAGGCTGTTTTTAAGGAGAAAAGAATGAAAAAATTTATCGGAGTGGTTTTGTTTTTAGCGATTGCATCATCCGGAGCATTTACCATGGAAAGGGCTTTTGGTTTTGGTTTTATGTTTAATACCGGTAATTCAAAAGGGGTTGTTGAGATTCCATGGTATGATGGATATAATCACTATACAGAAGAATGGGATTGGACAATGAAGCGTACAGGGTTTGGAGCCTTTGCCTTTTTGGGCTTAAGCCGGTTTATTGAGTTTAATTTGGGTCTGCTTTATAAAAACCCTGATTCAATGTCAGTTTCTTCTGGTGGCTATACAGAAGTTATTTCCGGTTCTCAAACTGGCCTTGAAAATACGGTAGCTTTGCAACTTGGTATTTACGGAAAATACCCCTTTCCTGTTTCAGATTCACTGGTAATTTTCCCCACTGCAGGGGTTGATTTTGAGTTTACATTGGGTGATGAAACGGGAGAATATGAAGGATTTAGTTCAGGGTGGTGGCATGATATTTGGCTGCGCGCTGGCTTGGGGCTGGATTTCTTTTTTAGCGATACCATGTTCCTGCGAAGTCATGTAATTTATGGCGCTGCAATACCTGTCGGCGGGGAAGCGGATTTGGGACTTAAAATTGGCCACGGCCTCCTGCTCAAAGTCGGCCTGGGCTGGATGTTCTAAAGAGCACTTTTTGGCGTATTAAAAACACAAAATGCGAATCTGCTTTGCCAACCATCCCCGCCGCCCCCCCCCCAAAAAAAAGGCGAGGCTGGTTGGTTCTATCGTTAAACAGTAACTATTGCCATTATTTCAGGTTTATTTTATAAATACTGTTTATTCCATTTTGTACTAGACAAAGTAATAAACGCATGATATATTATGGACATAAATAGCGTTAAAGCAGGTGAGGTTATGTTTTTTAATCGAATGATATATTTATTATGTATCTTTTTCTTTGCGTGTACCGTAAATACTCAGGCAGGGGGCAGCCAGGAAGCCCAGCCTTCCCGCGGCCCGGATATGAGCGCTGAGGCAGATGCGGCGGCGCAGGATGCTGCCCGCAGGCTGGACGATGTCCTCAGCGGCAGAAACTCCGGCACAGGAACACAAAGCGTCAGTACTGGAACCTCAGGCTCCGGAACAGGGACATACATCCCTGTATCCACTGTTCAGGCAACAAGCGGCGGGTCGGAACCCAGTTGGGTGCTTGATCCTTATACCGCATATCCCAGAAATACGTATCTTGCAGCGGTGGGCTACGCCGCAAACCGTGCGGATGCGGAAAAAAGTGCGTTTGCTGCGCTTACAGCCATTTTTGGCCAGTCAATACAGGCAAACTTTGAAATAGTCACGGTGTATTCTGAGGCGGTCAGAAGCGGGATTGTTACCGTATCAGATGATACTGCCATTAGAGATTCAATTGTTACCGCTGCCTCGCTTGATACGTTAGTTGGCGCGGAAATTGGCCGTGTATGGGAAAATGGCCGAGGGATGGTATACGCTCTGGCATATCTGCACAGGGAAAGAACAATAACCGTTTATACCGAGATGATCCGCGTAAATCTTGCGAACATCGAAAGACTTATCTCAATGACTTCGGCCGAAAAAAATACATTTGACGGTTATGCCCGTTACAAGCTGGCAGCCCTTATTTCCGGTATTAATGCCCAGTATGCCAGTGTTGTTACGCAGGTTGGCGGAACGACATCATCATTAAACCTGACCAGTGCCGATGCGCTAAATATAGAAGCGTCTAATATTATTAGAAATATTTCTGTCGGAGTACAGGTTACAGGCGACCGGGGCAACCGTGTCCGTGATGCTTTTGCCGGTGTTTTAAATACAGAAGGGCTTCGAACACGGGGGAACAATCCTCCCTATACATTGGAAGTAACCATAAGTATGGAAGAATCTGTATTTCCCGGTAACCCCAATTTATTTGTCCGCTTTACCGTCAGCGCGGATTTGGTTGAAAATGCAACAGATACGGTTTTGCTGTCCTTTAACTTCACCGACAGAGAAGGTCATACAACGCTTCCCCAGGCGGAGAACCGGGCATTTATTTTAATGGAAAGAATAGTAAACGAAAGGTATGCCTCTTTATTTAAAGAGTACCTTGCTGCCTTAATGCCGCAGCACTAGTCTGTCCGTACTTTGGCGGACAGGCATTAATTGTGGAAGTAGGTTTCTTATGAAACTGAAAAAATATTTATGAGGAGTGCATTTTATGAAGAAAATTAATGTACTGTTTGTTGCCGTTATTGCAATGGCACTGATGATGAGTTGCGGAGGCACACCGGAACCTGCGCCTGCGCCTGTGGCTCAGGGAAACTCGCCAACGTGGCTGAATGAAAGACCGCCAGTAGATGTTTTCTGGGGTATCGGCGATGCGAGGCTGCAAAATGAAAGCTTGGCTAGGCAAACGGCAACAAACCGTGCGCGGCGAGCTGTTGCAGAGGAAGTTAATGTGCAAATTCAGGGCATGATGACAGACTATGCTGGTGAAGCAGGGCTCATCAACGATTCCAGGTCAATCCAGGCTATTGAAAACATCACTAGGACTGTTGTGAATAATAGTATTTCCGGAGCTACCGTCAATCGGCAGGAACAGATGCCCGATGGTACATGGTGGGTACGTGTTGAGATGAGGAAAGCTGATGCACGAGGACAGTATGTCAATGCTGTCAACAATGAAGCTGCTGATTTTGCCGAATTCATGTCAGCCCGGGCTCTCGATCAACTGGATCATCAACTGCAACAACAGTCGACTCCCCGAATCGTTTCAACTGACTGATGTAGTATATGATGCGTGACGTATCTCGTGGCTTTAGCCGTGGCACTATGCGTCGCGCATTGTGTTTCATTCTGGTCTGTGCTTTTGGCTTTTTTGCGATTCTTGCTTGTTTAAGCACTGCACAGACACAGGATAACGACCTGCCTGACTTACCGCAGACTTATCAACATTCAGGTTCCCGTGGAGGTCTGGTATTTGTTGGCGTTTCAGTATTATTTTCCGATCGACAGGAATCCATCAACAATGCCCTTAAAGATGCCGCGCGAAAATTTTCCTTTTTTAACTCTGTAAGCGGCAGCTACTCTGTGAACGAACATACCGGCAGAAGCATATTCGATGACAGTTTCATTTCAGAATATCAATTACATTATGATAACGATCTTGAAAAATTTATTGAACAACTTGAATTTGATCCTGAAAATGATATTTTTGAAAATAACAACGCATTGTTTATTGTTGCAAGAGCGCCTTCCGGCCCGGTAATGCCTTTGGCTTCGGGACATTCTTCGGGAGGCAGTCGTCCCCTGTGGTTAGATTCGCCTCCGGTTGAAATTGGCGGCTATTCAGTAGGTATAGGATATTCCGACCGCCACAACTCTCACCATGATACATTTGTAAAATCGTATGAAATGGCAGTTATCAATATTATTGGAAACAAGGGAAGCTATATAAGTAGCGAAACTCACAGTTATCAGGGTGCCAGTGTTTTTGATTTTAGCGAATCAGCCGCAAGTGAAATGAATGTGTCCGGTACAATCATCAATTTTTATGTTATTGAAAGCTGGACCGATCCCCTGAATCTGTCTGTCTGGACTTTAGCAATAGCAACTAATGAGTAATTATAATGAAAAGGCTTATAGTGTTATTAGCGCTTTTTTTATTATTCTCAATAACTGTCCATGCCCAAAGTGGAAACGCCGCAGATGCGCTTTCCCGTCTGGACAGGGTAGTTAGCTCTGTTGCCGAAGGTTTTTCTCCCCAGGACAGTTATTATATTGGCAGGGCTGTTGCTGCGAATATCCTGAGCCGTTATGAGATTTGTAACCAAAGACCTGACATGGTGCAGTACCTTGGCTTAATATGCCGTGCACTGACGATTAATTCCCCTATGCCAGACTGGTTTAACGGCTATTTCGTGTTAATTCTTGACAGTGATGTTCCCAACGCTTTTTCAACACCCGCCGGACATATTTTTCTTTCCAGCGGTCTTGTAAACCTGGCCGCCTCCGAGGATATGCTTGCCGCAGCTTTAGCGCATGAGATTGCCCACATACAGCTTCGCCACGGTCTTGCGGAAATTTATCAGGATCGGCTTATCAATGATTTGTCACAGGAGCAGCAAAGGTTGTCTCGTCTTGCAGAAAGTGAAATTTCGGCGGAGGCACAGCAGGTTTTTACACAGCCGGTTCATGAATTCGTTAATATTCTATTTGCAAGAGGCTATTCCCAATTGCAGGAATTTGAAGCTGACAGATATGCCCTTATACTGCTTGCTTCTGCTGGGTATGATCACATGGCGCTTGTCGAACTGCTCAGGGAGCTTGAAACATCTCCGGGCCATTATGGCGGTTTGAATAATACCCATCCGCTTCCTTCTCAGCGAATAGTTGCCGCAGAACGGGCTGCAGCCCGTTACCGGGTATCCAATACCCGATCTGCCAGGCAAAACCGTTTTTTACATTACATGGAAAATAACTCCCACTAAAATGGAAAAACAATACCACATAGGATTTGATGGAAGTCACGGCGCTTTATATGCGATTCTCCCCGGAGATCCCGGTCGGGTAGAAAAAATTGCTTCATATCTGGATAACCCTCGCTTTCACTGTCAAAACCGTGAGTATACAACCTGGCTTGGTACTTTAGCCGGGAAAACGGTTATGGTGATGTCCACCGGCATGGGCGGACCGTCTACTGCAATAGCAGTAGAAGAGCTGTATCTGTCCGGAGTACGCAATTTTATCCGGATTGGTACCTGCGGAGGCATTGCGCTGCCGGTAACCGGCGGTGATGTGGTTATTGCCACCGGAGCAATACGCATGGAAGGAACGACTAAGGAATATGTCCCGATTGAATTTCCTGCTGTGGCAAACCTGGAGATCACCAACGCTCTTGTTGAAGCTGCAAAAAATCTCAATGTGCGCTGGCATACCGGAATTGTCCAATGTAAGGATTCCTTCTACGGCCAGCACAGCCCTGACCGGATGCCCTCCGGTTATGATCTCAAAGACAAGTGGGATGCATGGAAAAAAGCCGGATGTCTTGCTTCGGAAATGGAAAGTGCTGCTTTGTATATCGTAAGCCAGATCCTTGGGGCCCGTGCCGGCTGTGTACTCAATGTGGTGTGGAACCAGGAACGGGAGCGCATCGGTTTGAGCAACCCTCAGAGCCATGACACGAGCCTGGCAATACAAACAGCGGTTGAAGCGGTACGGATACTTATTACTGAAGATAATCAATGAAAAAACATATTCTCGGAAAATTCATCGGTAAATGACGAGTCTGTTGCAAGATCGATTACCGAACACCGGCTGATTATGTGTTTGCACTTCTCCAAAAACCCGCTGTCGGTCAGGCATTCTTCGGCGCCTCGGAGGCTCAGATTTCCGCTTACGGAGATCGTTTCAAGGAATTCTTTCGGAAAAATCCCTGCAGTTACCGCATTATGTTTGTTGATAAAAAAACCTAAGCCTCCGGCGATAAACACATTGTGAATATCTTTCGTATGAAGTCCGCATGTTTTGCATAGTATCCTAATGCCGGAAAAGATCGCGCTCTTTGCCAACTGGAACTGACGTATGTCCCTTTGTGATATAGAAATACCGGGAGCCAAAATGAATTTTTTTTCCGGGGCAGCCATATAGCCGGCCTCATCAATCACTCCTTTTCTGAGCATCATCGCAACGGCGTCAATGAGGCCGGAACCGCAGATGCCCACAGGCGGAACATTCCCGATGGTGGTAATTGAAAATGCTGTTGTCTCATCATTTTCCGCGAACCGCACCCCGCTGATAGCCCCCTTGATTCCGCCTGCGCCGCAGGAAATTTCGGCGCCTTCAAAAGCCGGGCCTGCTGCTGTTGAGCAACAATAAATATTTCCGTCTTTTACCAATGCCATTTCTCCGTTTGTGCCTATATCAACAAGCAGAGATGGTCCGGGTATGTTAGTGATGTCAAGAGCTGCAAGCCCTGCGGTAATGTCCCCTCCGATGAATGCTGCAATTGAAGGCAGAACCAATACCTGCTCAACTGAAAGCGAAATAGTTTTTCCTTGTAGCACTTTTTCTTCAAGGAAAGCCGGTGTAAAAGGCTTGGCTCCCATTCCTGAAGGATCAACATTGAGGAAAAGGTGCAGCATTACCGTATTACCGCTCACCGAGAGTCTTTCTACTGTATGTATGTCCCTCAGTTCTCTGAACGCTGTAAGGATTTTTTCTATTTGGCGGTTTATCAGCATAAAAAGCTTCTCTGTTTCGCCTTTTTTTGCTGCACTGATACGGCTCATAATATCGGCGCCATAGACCCATTGATCGTTTAATTCCGAAATTGTTTCCAGGGTCAATAATGTTTCCAGGTCGATAAGCTTTGCTGAAACTGTGGTGGTACCAATGTCAACCGCAACCCCAGCGCGTTTGATACCGGCGCCGGAAGGGAGAAACCGGTTTTCGGTTTTTTCTGCAAGAACTTCGTTAATTCCCAATTCTCCGCATGAAAGACAGGAAATGGTAATATCGGAAGCCGGCCTTGCACGGCAGGCGCATATCCAGCCTTCGTTATCCGGCATATCACCTAACAATGTTCCGCCGGAAACATGTCCTTCAAGAAGCTGTACTTTACATTTTTTGCATCGTCCTTGCCCGCCGCATGGAGTGGGTAAAAAAAATCCCGCACGGGCGCAGGCAAGGGCAATGGTTTCTCCGCTCTCCGCCTCACAGGTAAACGATCTTTCATCTTTTCCGGAGATACTGCGTTGGTGTATAGTTATTAAAAAAGTAAGCTTTTTCTCAGACATACCGAAAATCTCTAATTGAACAGAATCATTGAAAAATAGGTGACTGTATTGGCACCATTGTTATATCGCAGCTTTCCGGCATGACTAAGTTCCGTTACATTGATTCCCGCTGCTTCTATAGAGGTGAAAGTTTTTTCCGGAAACCTGCATGGTTCGGGATATGCGCATTCCTTGCAAATGGTGCAACCGCCGGCTCCGAAAACAGGGTTGGTTTTTCCAAACCGCTCATGCATATCGGCGGTAAGCCGGTCATGGTATTCTTTTGCCTTTACCATCCCTTCATAATCGTAAGAATCCTCCAGCGTGGATTTTGTGGTAAAGACAAATGCAGATGAAAATGCGATAATTTTTTTTATTTGAATGTCAATGGAATCAATTGCCGGCGGACAAGTCCAGCATTTATTGTACTTTCCGCAAATATTAGTTTCACAAGATTTTTGTAATTCACGTGAAAATGCGATAGCCGAAGTCGGTACTACTGCGTATTCAAACGCCAGCCCCCTTATTGCCTGTTCAAACACTTCTTTCATGTCTTTCTCCGCATTCAATGTGTCAAGTTTTATTTTACACATTTAACAACATCATGCAAGATATACCTCCTAATCAGCAGAAAAACCAATTTTAACGGCGGTTTTTTCCAGCGATTCTTCCTTGCAAAAAGTTTCCAAAACCGAAGAATCCGGAATCGAACCTTTGAGTATGCTGGAAACGGTACTTTTACGGGCGATGTTTTCTATCTGACCGCCGGAAAAATCATATTGCACCGAGAACCGGGAAGCATCCTCAGTGGAGAGGTCGGGGAGAAGGCTTTGCCAGATCATTTTTTTTGATTCGGCATCCGGTTTATCAAATTCGATTTTGTACAGGAAGCGGCGCTCGAAAGCTTTGTCAAGGTTGACGGTCATGTTGGTGGTAGCAATGAGGATGCCGTTGAGGTTTTCCATTTCCTGCAGGATGATATTCTGTATGGCATTTTCGGTTTGACCTGGACCGCTGCGTGACGCTGCCAATTCCCGCCGTTTCCCCAGAATCGCATCAGCCTCGTTGAATAAGAGTATTGGTGCAAGACCTCCGCTTTTTACTATTCCCCGATAACGGTCAAAAACAGCTTTAATGCGCTTTTCACTTTCACCAAACCACATACTTTTAGTTTCAGCAATATTAACCAACAATATATCGCGTCCTGTTTCGCGTGCTATCTGGTAGACAGTCTCGGTCTTACCGGTTCCCGGCGGGCCGGAAAACAGGCAGGCAAAGCCGGTACGCATGCCGTTTTCAGACAGGCGTTTTTGGATTATGGTTATATTTTCCTCCTTTAGCAAAGCAGTTAATTCAACGATACGCTCATTTATTTTATTGCTGTAAAAAAGCTTTTTCTCAGGGATTTTATTCACATGAATATAATCTTTGCCTTTGCGTTTTGCGTTTTCTTTTATATCAACATCATCAAGGAATTCGTCTATTGCTTTTTGAGAAAGGCGCACGTGTTCTGTGTCAGCCAGTCCGTCCAAACAGTCGTATTCAATAAGCTCTTTTTCGAATAATTTATGTTTGCCTGATTTAAAACGGCCAAGAATTTGCCGCACATGATGATGTCCAAAAATTTCACGTAATTTAAATCTTAATTCGTCAATTTCAAGAATTTCCTTATTTTCATGCAGCAAAGCACAGCAGAAAGCAAGTAATATCAACACCGATCCTTCGCCCAAATCATATTCTTTTGATTTTTGGACAAAACAGATATTTTTATTACAATCAAGCAAGTAATTTACTTCATCTTCCAATGTGTCTGGTTCATAATCATCTGCATCATCAATCAATTTTTGGGCGAGGTCAAAAAATTCTTCCGGGCTTAAGTTTTCATAGGTTGTATCCTGATATTCAATGCCCTTCCGGACAGCATTGATGACATCCATTGGGATATGATATCTGGGAAAATTCTCACAGCTGCCTTTTTTCCTGATCAATCTTTTTCGCCTTAAATCGTCAAAATCATCCAGAAATTTTAGAAATTGCAACCTCCCGCATTTGATTATTTTGGAAATATCTTCGGCAGAATAGTAATCTCTTTTGTTGTAATTATCAAGGAGAATGGCAAAAAGTACAGTCTGGACAGGATTGGTATGAAAAAGAGATGCAGCCGCATCAAGATGTTCTTGTGCAGATTCAAAAAATCCATCATTAAGGCCGTTTTTTTTCACAAGACTGATGATTTTTTCAAAATGATCAAGCATGTTCATAAAAATCTCCTGATAATACCGGCTATGGAAACATCGTCTCCTGAGCCTTTTTGGGTGAATAAAGGCAGGATCTCCTGCAATTGTTCTCTGCCTTTATCATTTCCTTCCACAATGAAGTTGCGAAAAACCTTCCAGTAAAATCGCGAAAGGTGTTTTTCATTTTCATTTATGGGAAACGAATCATCAATGCCATCGCTCCCAATGAATATGGCAGCAGGTATATGCTCGCTGTAAAAATGACGGAACAGATCGCATGCATTTTCATCGCAGATGGAAGTTGTTCTGTTCAAAAAACAGCGTTCATCCCAGGGAACAGGCTGGCTAAAACGGTTGTTTTTATTAATAACCACGCATTTTCCATCACCAATCTGGATAGCAAACCAATAACTCTGGGTAACTGCCGCTGCAAGCAGGGTAGTCCCATAATGATTAACCGCATCGCCTGCTATGGGATCGCCTCGTATGTCATCGGCAACTTTTTCCTGCCAGGATGCGATGATGCTTTTTTCAAGAGTGCATAATGCTTCAGAGGGATTGGGCAACAATGAATCTTTTAACATGAGTAATTCCCTGATGCATTCAATCGCTGTTTCAACCGCAAAACGCGCCCCGCGTTCGCTGCGGGAATGGATTTCGGCGCCGTGACCGTCAGCGACGGCTATTATCGCCATGGCGCCTGAATTCCAGCAGGCAGAATAATCCTGGCAGGGTTTGTTCGTCTTAAGGTGGGATGCGCCGATACAGCTTACATTGAATGCTGAAAAAGTCATATCTTTTACCATTCATCATCTCCGCCGGCTGCAGCTTCTGCTTTTATTTGCGCAAGCTGCTCATTGAGCGCCGCTTGTTTTACCGGGGCCGCTGTTGCATCTACAGCCTGATTTTCATTGTCCTGGCCATTAACCGCAATAGCCGCAGGTTTTATGCTATTAACCTGAACGCTTTTACTTGCCACCTGGGAAGCCCTGACAGATACAAATTTAATCATCTTGCGCAGCATTGCGGCATTATGCACTTCCAAAACAGATTCCATGGAGCCGGTAAATTCGGCCAGGCGGTTTTTATTGGCATCATCGCCAATGGCAACAGCAACTTTGATTGCCGCTTTAAACCAGTTGTTTGTTTTTAATTCAGCAAGTCCTCCGGCAAAGTCATCGGTGGGTTCACCGTCAGAAAGCATAAAAATTGCCGGTGCAAAAGATCCAACGGCATCCTGCATAAATGTTTTTGTTGACAGGGCTTCGTTCAATTTATGAAAGGCTTCTCCCATGGCAGTATTGCCGCCTGCGTCAACATAACGCCAACTAAAATCATCAACGGGAACGGGGCCTGCACTGGTAATCCAGCTTGCGCTATGAGAAAATTCCAAAGCGGCAATTTTCACCTCGGCATCTGCATTGTTTGCAGAAATATCCTTCAATTCCGGAATGACTTCCTCAATGGCGGCGTTTACCGCGCCGATTTTGGAACCCGACATGCTTCCCGATGTGTCAATCAAAAAGAACAGAACCATTGACTTTCTGGGGATTGCTTCTACTGCTTCGTTTAGACTCATGTGATCTCTCCTTTGGTATTACCAAATATTATTTGAGTACCTTTTTCAACAGGCACTGTTTTTCCCGGCGCTTTTGATGTTTGCTTTCCATTGCTGTCGATTATAAGCCATGCCTTCTTTGAACGGTTTTTCAATTCCGTTAATCCCGTAGATTCGTTCCGTACCGATTCTGCGGCAATGGTTTTAAAATCGTCGCTGTCTGCATCAATATGACATTCAAAAAGTTTTGTCCTGTCATGTATGGCAATAGGCATCTTTGGCAATACAATATGCTGGTTAAAACGCTGAATATTCTGACAGAACGGACACGGAGTTTCATGGACAGGATCTGCAAAAAAGATTTCACCGCAGGATTGGCATTTATATATTTCACTGCGAAGACGTATAAAGGTTTTCAGCCAGTCTTTTTCGATAACCCGTTTTGCAGGATCTTTCATGGCGCTCTGGCTGAATGCTTCGGTAAATTTCCTGCGGACATAGTCAGGGTAAACAGGCCAGCGTTTAATCGCATTATTGTTGATCCCAGGCACCGGGCTGTTTGAATCATCGGCTTCATCGAAAATGAACAGCGGCTCTTCGCCGTATATTTTCCGTTCAAGGGCTTCGGTCATGCAGGGCGGATAGGAACGTTTTCCTTCCAGCGGATGGTTATTCATAAGCAGGAGAAAAAGCACCACAGCCAGAGAAAACTTATCGGTGTGTATGCTGGGTAATTCTTTGCCCAACACTACTTCCGGCGCCATGTAGCGGCATTTGCCGGCAATCCCCAGATTTTTTCCGTATTCCGCCACATTGTCATTATCACAAATGAGCACATCGCCGTTTTTGGGATTAACAAAAAAATTGCTGTCGTTCAAATCCTGATAGCTGTAGCCGGAATTATGCAATTCCCGGAACGACTCGATGATCTGCAGGCCGGCATTGGTAATTGCCGTTACGCTGGCAAATTTTTCTTTTGCCAAAAGGAAAAGGGAAAAATCCTTATACTCCCCGGGGCGCAGATCCATAATATAGCCAAAGCCATCATCGGTTTTTTGGGTAAGATCGAGCGGCCACAAAAAAGATTTTGTCGGAGCCCCTTTGGCGATATTGGATTCCAGGTTTTCATAAAATTTCACCGGATTCTTCAGGGCGTTTTTATGATACCACTTGAGGGCTTTTTGCTTACTGTTGTTTGCTACCCGGTAAACGGCTCCCTGTCCGCCTTCTCCCAGTTTTTCCTGTACCTTTACGGTTTTACCGGAGCAGGTCTGCAACACCAATCCTTTTTTCAAATCTTCCATATTAGTCACTCCTTATCCAGCCCGCTTTGATATTTTTTACCACAAATTGCCCGGCAAGCTGGTGTATTTGTTTTTCGCAATTTGTTATACGCATTTCCACTTTGAACGGTTCTGCTATGTTCGGATTAAAAATAGTCCATGAAGCGGCATAACCGGGATAACTGAACGGTTCTTTATTGGTTTTCCATACAAGCAGCTTTTGTACGGCAGATCCTTTTGTCCATACTTCCCGCCTTAAAAGTTTTGATGAAGACCTATCCTGTTTTACGCTCGATTCGCTGCTTAATGGAGTACCACGTCCGCTAATCTGTGCAATAGATACATCTCTAATACTGTTTGTTTTATCTTCCCGTATCCTTTCAATGACTGCTGAAATAAAACTATAACCAGGGTAGCTCCCGATCTGTTTCATTTCATTGCTGGTATAATTTAACAGCGGATTTTTGATACTACCGGATGTATTTTCGGTAATAACATCATTAACTGAAAGTTCGATAACCAGTTCGGGGCGTATCATGTGGAACGCAAGGCGGTTGGAATCAATTTCCAGATAATGTGATGGTATTTTCATCGGCATAAGCTGTGTAAAAAGTTGCGATCTTTGTTCTGCCGATAGACCGTTGCCCGTTCTGCCGATAATTTGATATTCGCCGCTCTCGGTTCGCAAAGCATAGAGCAGGGTGCGAATTTGCCCTTTAACATCGCTGCATTCGGAAAAGCCCACAACGGCGGCATCTACAGAAATTTTTGGCTTGAGTTTATAGATGATAGGAAATTCGCTCCTTATAATTAGCCCTTCGCTTCCTTCTGATTCTACCCACTTGGAAAAAATTTGTTTTATTTCTGCTTTGGAGTTTGCTTCTATGTACCGTACGGGCTTGCAATGGACATTATCGCTAAAAATGTCCTGCAGCTTACGGTATGTTTCATTATACGGCAGCGGTTTTTCTCCCTGATAAATAATATCAAATGGCGCCAATCGTAATGCTGATCCGTCTGCAGCCAGCGCGGAAAGACCGTCGCTTACCCGGCTCCTGCCGTTACTTTCGTCAGCATACAGTTCAGCCGCGAAAATAAGGTTTGTAATTCCTGCATTTTTTAACACAGATGCGGTTTGGTCAAAGCAGTTGCAGTTTTTAATGGGATTTCCGCTGGAATTGACGGCGACAAGCGAATTTCCGTTCCATGAGACAATCGCAAGTATGCCGTCATATTTGCGGGTAATGTAATATTTACTGCCGCCTATTCTCTCATCAATGTGAGAAGGATTAAGGGACACATAGTTTTTTGTTATTGCATTTTTATACTCAACAGCAATTGCTGATAAGCCTTTTGCTTCGGGACTGTCCGTAATATCCGGCGCTGTAGCAAGTGTTACACCGACTGTCTTTGCAGGCAATACAATACCGGCAATGGCATTTTTCAGTGTAAGTTGCCGATCAAAATCATGATTGATGGCAATGTCCGTACAGAGGCGTCCGGTTGCCCCGGCGTATTCAAGGAGCATCTGGGGGTTTTTTACCGGCAGAGTCAGCCCTGCGCAGCCGGTCCATTTTTCCAACACTTCGCAGTTTGCTGTTTTTCCAATGGCAAAAGCAAGTTTGAGCGCGTTTTTATCCCAGTTGTTTTTTTCAAGCAGGCGCAATGATTCTTGCATTGTTGCATCGTTATCCGGGCAGGGGCTTGCAGAAAACATAACAATGACCGGAGGCAGCGCTCCTGAGAGCGAATCCATAAAAACATTTTTTGAAAGCTTTTGATTAAGCTCTGAAAACACAGGGCCCAAAGAAACAGCCGTCTCTGTATCGTTTTCGGCTTCGGATATGGGTGACCATACATAACTTTCTGCGGCAAGGGGTTTTTCAGTCAGCCACTGGACATCTTCGGCAAATGTCAGCAGGGCAATTCTGATTTCCGTCTGCGCTTTTACCGCAGCATAGTATTGTAAAACAGCGGTATAATGCTCTAATGCGGTATTAACTGTTTGCAGCTTTAGCCCCTTCATGGCGGCGGAATTTTCCACGACAAAAAAGAAGGTGATTGTTTTTCCTGGAATTTTTTCTGGATTAGTAAGTAAGGTCATATTATGCTCCCTGTTTAATTTCCATTGAACTGAGATGCAGGATGAGGCAGTAAGCATTTTCACTGACCCTGCCTTCGAGGAAGCCCCGGTAGGGTTCTCCTCCTGCGCATAATACCAGCGGTTCGTTTCCTTTTTTGCCGCCTCCGACAAACATCATGGTATTTCTTTCGTGAAGGTATTTTGCCATGTCATACAGAAAATCAAATGTGATTCCCGATGTATGCCTTAGTTGATATTTTTTGCTGAATACAAATTTTCTGACCGATTCTTCTTTGGGAAATTCTTTTCCCGACCACTTTACCGGAATATCTGTGCCAATATTTGACGGTACTTTAGCAAGCTCGCGCTTTTCGATTTCATTGCCGCTTGCGTCATACACTGCCTGTACCAGCGAAACAGAGTAGGCCGTTTCGTTTGCGCCTGTTACATACATCCGGCGTGTTTTTTCGATAAGACGACCACCGTTTTCAATATCAATTTCCGGATCCCCCTGGATTATGGCGTTTTTAATTTCATCCGGTGTATTGTATTGCCGTAAAAGCGACCGCATACTGTGCTTTGTTTTAAGAAACTGGACATTGTTCTTTTCCCTGCCGTCGGCAAGGATCATTTTAATAAAACTTTTCTTTGCTTTAGGTTCAAAGCCAATTTTAGCGTCCCGTTTTTGGCTGTTCGCCAGATTAATCGCTCTCATAAATTTCTCCGCTTATATCATTGAAAAATCAATTTCGTCACTCTCATCGATTTCTTCTGCATCATCGTCAAGAGTAACTTCCTCGGGCAGACTGAGCATTTCAAACTTGGCTTTATGCCCTGTCAGTAAAAAAGCGCTTTCCCCGGCGGCTAAAATAAAAGCAGCTGAAGGTTCATAACTTGCGCGGTAACAATAATCAAACGCATAGATAGCATCGCCAATGGCCTGGGCAAAATCTTTACCCGGCAGTTCGTAAAACCCGGTAATACAATAGTCCAGAAAATCTTCTGTTGCTATTCTGGTATCAAGCGTTGTTGTGCAGTCGTAGCTTGATTCAAACAGCGGCGCATCCCGGCCATGCATATCAACGGCTTTTAACGCGCTCCGTTCCACCCATATACCTTCGGGTGACAGTATACCCAGCCCCAGACCTCCCCTGGGGATGATGCCGCAAGCTCCTTCATCAAGACTTACCGTTTCACATTCATGACCGTTTTCATCGTACACAAGCGTTTTACTAAAACCATACAGTTTTTTCCGTTCAATCTTTACCGACTCTGTTGTAAAAAGGCGGCCATGCAGATTAAAAACCAGGTTTTTACCCATTGCTTTCTCCTTGTACTTCAATTCTACTATTTTCACTGTGTCATACGGCGACATAGTGAAAAATATTTTAAAATTATTGTTTTCAACATGCCTTATATACTATGCATCATACAGCATTCACTGTGTCATACAGTGATATAGTGAAAGTAAAACTTAAATAGTATTGTTTTTTAGGCTATTTCTTCAGCAAATCGCATAAGATCAGAATTATACGGGTTATAATGTCGCTGTTTTGAGGCAGTGAGCCGGAGTGTTTTTGGATTAACTGTTCTTTGGTTTCATCGATATTTTCAGATTCCCGGATTTCCTGGTGAACCTGTTTTTCCAGTAGATTTTTTAGAATAACGGCCTCTTTTTTATATTCTCCGCCCAGATGATCATCAAATAGAGCGTTAAAATTATGCCGGTCAAATATATCTTCTCCGTTTTTAGTCAAAAATTCCTGTAAAACCTGATAAAAATCATCTTTTTGAATTATTTCACGCCACCCCGGTTTTATTGTTTTACTGTAGTAATCAAGGTCTCTTTTTATAGATTGTTGTATTTTATCGATTGCTTCGATATATACCTCATTGCTTTCTTTTGTGTAAATCTCCTTGAAAAAGGAATCGGCACTGATGGCATTGCAAAAGTTGGTATAGGCATTATCCCAATCGCTGTTTGTTATGTTTTCCATGGCGGTATTTGCAAAATCAATTGCTTTTTGACAGCCTCCCGAGACTATGGCCAGAAATAAATCGTTATAAATAAAATCAGAATAAGGTTTACGCTTAATGTCACCGTCATCATCATAATAAAAATCATATGCCCAATTATCCGGCAGGTTGTATGTCTTAGCGTATAATTCACGCAGGTTGTTAACGGGCGCTGGGCCTACACTATACGGCCCATATCCAATGGTGTTTTTTCTGAAATACGCCGCTTCCCACCCAAAATAAGCAAATCTATAATCAGGATCTAATTGAATAGTCCGGATGAAATCGTTTAATGCCAAATCATATTCATTAATTTTGTGATAATATGCTCCACGGAAAAACAGATATTCCGACTTTGAAAATATGAAAGCTGGATTAAATGCAATTGCCCAGCTATATGCGGCAATGGTATGGTTGGGTTTTTTTTCATTTGACAGTTTATTTCCATTTATAACCATAAAATCGGAAAGCCGGAAAGGGTTTTTTTTTATCTCTTATTGTTTTAGTTTTATTTAACATACGGCGGTAGTTGGTTTGTTTTTATTTTTTTGCCTTAAATACAAAGCAGTATAGGCCGCATTTTATTCCAAATGCTTCTCCCAGTTTAATGTTGTTCGAACAAGAATCTCTTAATTCAAGTTGTTTGCTATATTTTTTATAATTTTTAATATTATTTTTAGCTGTATAAAAAAAATCATCATAATTTTTTTTCTCGTCTGCTAATTTTGTTGAATGTTTCATATTATCTGAATAGTTAACGATATATGAATCATCAATATCATTTTTTTCTGGCATATCATAATGATAGGATGCTATAAGAATAAAATATTTTTCATCAGTAATTATTTTTTTTCTTTTTTTGTAATCATTTATAATTTTAGTCCCGTACCCCCTTTTTGTTTTTATTTTTTTTTCTTCTAAGTCTTCTGCAAAACATGCTTTTAATTCAATCAGTATTTTCCTTTCACCTTTTTTTGAAAGTATCATTATATCAGCACTTTCTCTATTACCTAAACTGTATTCAATAGAGACAATATTAGTTTCTGACATTTTTTTATGTAAAAAATATGCGAAATCGTCTTGAATAGGTCTTTCGATTTTATGCATAAGACTCCAATAGGTATATCTATCGATATTGTTTTTGCATTCAAAAAAATTCTCTTTATTAATAAAAAATTCTTTAATAAAACTCTCAATGATAGATTCTTTCATAAATATCTCCTTTTCTTCCAATTTATCACCTTTGTGCCTCCGTGTCCTCTGTGCCTCCGTGTGAAAAATATCGGAATCAGTTTCGAGCAGAACACTGTTATAATTATATTGGTTCCCATATTTTTGCTCAACCCTTCGCATTAAGCATTTTTGCCATTTCTTTTATGGATGCCGTCCAGCGTTCGACAAGCGCTTTGGGGGCAAGAGGGCGGGCAAAAGGCCCTTGCGAAAGAACCCAATCAAGAACTTTTTCAAATTGATTGCTGGTAAAGGATAGTTTTATACCGGTTTTAGTCTCCTGTATGTGCTGGTCTGCAGCCCATTGGCGCTCTGAAATCCATCGGGTATCGCCGCTTATTGTAATAGTAAACCTGAATACTTTTCTGCCTTGGTACACGCCAAAATAACTGGCCCCTTCCAGGCTGCGGTAGTCAAAACCTTCTTCGATGGTGAAAGTGTCGGTTTTGAGGGATACATCGGTTATTCTGGATAAAGCGAACATCCTCATTTTTTCCCTGTCTTCGTCATAGGCAAAAAGATACCAGGCGCTGCTGTCAAAGAGCAGTTGGTAGGGACGTGCGCGGCGCATTTCCAGCTTAGGCCTGCGTATTTTTTCCTGGGTATGTAGATTTATTCCTTTGGCTCCCTGGTATTGAAATGTAATTGTCCGGTTTTCACGCAGGCTGTGTATAATGCTATTCCATATTTCTGTGTTAACCGGCGCGGATGCGGTTTTGGGAATAACAATGCGGTTTATAAACCATTCATTATTGAGGTCTCCCTGCAAGGGGGCGGTAATATTTTCCAGGAGGTTTAATGCGGATTCGTGAATGGGGGTATCACGGTATAATTCCATAAGGTTTTTAGCCATGCCCAGGGCAAGCAGATCATCGGCAGTGGCGTATGCGGCAGGAAGCCGGAAAGTTTTTTCCGAATAGTAAAAGCCCTTTTTGAAAAAGTCGTAGACAATAGGCGCTCCCATCATATCCCGCATATAGGCAATATCACGATTGATACTGGATAAGCTTGTTTCGTATTTTTTTGCCAGATCGGAGGCATTAGGGTATGTTCCCGAGGCAATTTCATCGTCGATAAAGTAAATCCTTGGCAAGGCGGTTTTAGGGAGGCTTTTTCTGGGTTTCATGTAATAATTATACATCATACTGGTTTTTATTTCCATTCATTAAATAGCAAATCTCCTTTTTCGACATTTGTCCCGTCTATAAGATTTAAAATATACTTATACGGGGTATACTGTATCATGTTGGTAATTAGTGTTGGTTTTTTTTCCATGTCTTTAATATAAACATCATTTTTTATTGCCCGTAAATTGCCTCTTTGAACAATATTTTTCTTTCTTCTTGTTAATACGTACATGTTTATCTGCTTAAAATATTTTTCTATTGCTTCTATCGTTTGTGATCTGCACAGAAATTGCACTTCATTTTTTGGAGTTCCGTCTGATATGACCAGTGATGGCAGAAAATACGAATCGCAGTTTTTACAGTAAACCCTTGTATCATCCCGGTATTGCCGTGCCCTGTTAGAAAACCTGGGATCAGGTTTTGGGTTCATGTAGTATTCGGTAACTTCTTTTAAACTGAATATTGTTTTGCATTTATGACAAAACGAATAATTAATCAGCGTAATATTGGTATTGGGTATTTTAATATTGCCGTACCCCTGTTCTTCATTCTTTCTTTTAATGTCTGCAAGGATATTTTCATTGCTTCCTGAATCAAAATATCTGCATATTGAAATATCCTTGTCAAATATGCCATAAGGTTTTTCGGGTTTGAATGTTCGTTTGGTCAAATACTGCTCAAAAGCTTCAATGCCATTAAAAGCATTACTTGAACTGTCAGAATTTATTGCCGTCAACAGTTGGTCAATTTCATCCTGTGAAAGTACTTCGGTCATTATTATTTTCTCCTATAGTATTCATAGTACACATTTTACCATGTCATATAGCGCTATAGTGAAAAATGTAATCATATCATCATATGACAGACCGAGTTGCCTAATATTAATATATGTTTGCAAAGGAGATAATACTTTGAAAAAAAATCGAATTGTTGTACAAATAGGGAATAATTCTCAAAAAAATGGAATTAATTCCGAGGAAGAGGCGCTTGAGGAAATAAAGTATAATACTATGAATTTTCCCCTTTTACCGAAAAAATTAAAAACGGCAAAAGTCTGTCTCGCTGCTGTGCAGAAGCTGGGATTTATGCTTCAATATGTACCTAATAAACTTAAAACAGAGAA